>Ga0213865_10002622_pt1 | contig 11291 bp, 10 predicted proteins | sample PICome_6_FD_160100 | JGI IMG/M metagenome (GOLD analysis project Ga0213865, IMG submission 160100) | Coastal seawater microbial communities near Pivers Island, North Carolina, United States - PICO282 | ecosystem: Environmental > Aquatic > Marine > Coastal | place: USA: North Carolina...
CTCTTAATACCTTAATCCCATCTTCGATATCCTGTGGGTTACTTACTCCATAATGTGCCATCAGCCACTTAAAAAATGTAGCAGTTTCAACTTTGCCAGAATGAGCATCTAGACGTTTTGATTTTTCTATTTGATCGTTTTCCAAAGGCGCATCATACCCGCGGCTTGTTAAGAAGTCGATTACGGCAGATTTACGTTTTGGCTTATTATAAAGAATGTCGCCAGCATCAAATAATATTGTACTTATGTTCACAGAGTATCCTTTCCCAGTAATCTGGAGAATATTATTAGATCTCCGGCCAAATGATTGGCCGGAGATGGAATTATTAACTTAACTCCAAGTAAAGTGCTAGAAAACTAAATTTAGAATAATAAATCTCATCTGCATCAACCGGCCAAAGCTTAAGGTCCTCAAATGAAGGCAAGTCAAATTCTTTAACTTGTTCAGCTTCTACGCTTTCACGAGCCGAATAATCTCCAGGCTCATTCCATGGTGAAAAACCTTCTTCCATCATATAACGAATTAATAATTTGGCAGCATTTGGATTTGGAGCCATGTCAGCAATCATTAGAGCAGTTGGATAAGTTACACCAAATATAGGATCCAGGTCGTAAATTGGGCCTGCCGCATAAACACCTTTTTTGTTTTTTCGAAGTTTTGAAAAAGTAGTAATTCCTATTGGAGGGTTTTCTTGTGCTATGTCTCCAACATTCTTGAATATTTTAGTTGTAGATCCTTGAAATACTGGTTCATTTTGCAAAAAGCGATAAAGCCACTCTATGGATGCGTTAGGTTTATCAATAGTAGCAATATTTTCAACTGCTTCTATGACTGCTTCAGAATAGCTCACAGGTTCACTAAATTCACGTTGATAGGCTGCGGCCATATCTTCAGGATTTGCCAAAATAGTTTGAATAAAGTTTGCAGATAAACTATCTTCTAATGGACTTGGAAGAAGAGTACGTCCTGACCATTCTTCACGTGTCATATCCCAAAGAGAATTAATTGGTGCTCCATTAGGATTTAACATAGTATTATAATACACAATTCTACTACTGTGACGCTGAATTAATAAAGGTGATTTTTCAGATTCTGTAAGCTCATCAGAAACACTTTCAGGTATAAAATTCCATACTAATTTGGCAGGTAGTGCTTCATTTAGTAAAATTGAAGATTCTGAGTTAAATAAAACGTCAACAGTGTGAACTCCAGCATTATGCTCACGGCGTAATTTTTCAAGTTGCAAGTCCGAGGCAATATCATATCCAACAATTTCTATGCCATACCGCTCTTGAAAGCTGTCAACCAACTTGGCTATTCTGGAAGAAACTGAATATATTGTGACAGTGCCTTCTTCACGTGCAGCAGCTTCAATAGCGGCCCAATCTTGTGTTGCCGGGGCAAACTCGCCAACGCCTGCTGCGCGTTGCCATGCTTCATCTGCATTTGCAAAATTAGTACTAGCCAGTGCAATAGTACAGATAGCTGTTAAAGCTTTAAATTTTCTTAGTTGTTTCATTTTTTTCTCCTTGCTGTTAAAATTTTAGTCCTTCAGTTAATTTTAATTATTTTTAATTGGTGAAATTAATTCTCTGGTAGATGCGTCGTAAACATTAAGTGATGCTTGGGCATAAGTAACCTTAACCTCTTGATCATTTTCAAAAATACTATCATGTCCAACCCGGCCAATAATAACAGTCTTACCCTTTTGAAGCTGAACAATTATTTCTGGTCCATTTGGAAGAACTGCCGTTACAGTATATGTCTCACCAATACTTTTGAGGTTAGGTGAAATTGTTAAATCTTCAGGGCGAGCACCAAGAACTACGCTTTTGACACCCGGTTCCCAACCAAAATCAACAGTAATATCTCCATTACTAAAAATCTGTCCACTACCATGCAATTCGACTAAATTTATTCTTGGCATACCAATAAAATCTGCAACAAATGTATTATTTGGTTTTTTATATAACTCTGAAGGTGGCGATACTTGTTGAATTTCGCCATTTTTCATAACAACAACTCGCGTTGACATAGTCATAGCCTCAGTTTGATCATGTGTTACGTAAACAGTAGTAGCGCCAGCATCGGATTGAAAACGCTTCAACTCAACCCGCATATCCATTCGTAAGCGAGCATCAAGATTAGATAAAGGTTCATCCATCAAAAATACTGGCGGTTTAGTCGCCAAAAGTCGCGCCAAGGCAACACGCTGTTGTTGCCCACCAGAAAGTTCTGAAGGATACCGTTCAGAAAGACTATCCATGCTAAGTTTTTTTAATACTTCATCAAGCTGTCTATCTGATGTTTCTTTTGGCGTCTTAAGAACATCCAAACCAAATTTTACATTTTCCCGCACAGTCATGTGTGGCCACAAGGCATAACTTTGAAATACCATCCCAAGATTACGCTTTCCAGGAGGCTGCATAATTTTTTGTTCAGATGAAAAAATAACTTCATCACCTATAATAATTTCACCTTCATCAGGGGTCTCAAGACCAGCCAAACAACGTAACAGCGTCGTTTTTCCACAACCCGAAGGGCCGAGAAGTACCAAAAATTCACCATTATCAATTTCTAAAGAAACATTTTTTAATGCCGTCATATTACCATAGCGTTTTGTAAGGTTATGAATTGAAATTTTTGCCATAATAGTTCCCTTTAAGATTGCTTTTCGCGTAAGCGCGCCATGCGCCCTTTGCCAATCTTCCATAAAATTAGTTCGCCAATGATTGTTAGTAATGCCACTATTAGTACAAGTGCATTTGTTAACTGTGTAAACCCTTCTTCAGCGTAGCCAAAACCAGCAGTCATCAGAACTCGAGTAGCAGGGGTTATTAGTAGAATGATGAGCGATAATTCCCTCATGACCCCAACAAAGCTCACCATCATTCCAGACATAATGCCCGAACTAGCAAGTGGCATAATTATTCTACGAAACCTTTGCCACCAGCTTGCACCAGCGACTTCTGCAGCCTCTTCCAAATCTTGCCCAATTTGGGTTACTGCAGTAATTCCTGTTTTAACAGAATACGGCAAACGACTAACTACCGAGATTAGAACTAAAAGTGTAAATGTTCCATAAAGCGCAGGAATTGGCCCTACTGGCACAGCGAATAAAGTAAGATACATAGCTCCAAACGCAATGGTAGGAAATAAAAATGGTACAAACGCAATTTGATCAAGCAATATTGCCAACGGATTGTTGGAACGCCTTACAGCTATGTACGCAATAACTATACCAATAACGGCAGCAATAACTGCAGATAGGAAAGCTAGTTTAAGCGTATTCCAAGTAGCCCCCAAAATAATTTTATTATGGATAACTCCAGGTTCACCACCTGCAATGTCCAAATTAGATTTACCTATCCAGAAATGTGATGTTAGATTTTCAAATCCATAAAATCCATCAATCAACATCACAGATTGTATGCCCAGTAAAATTAGTGGTAAAATTCCAACAGTAAAACCAAATAACGATACAACACCAAATACAAACCAACGCCAATCACCCAGATCAATTTCTCTTGATCTAAATCCTTTACCACTTATTGTTTCAAATCTAGCTGACTTCTTTTTGATAAATCGATTTGATAGCCAAATAGACAGTAACGACATTGCAATTAAAATCACTGCTAATACATAAGCCATTGAGTCCAGACCAAGTGCAAGGTTAGCATAAATCATTGTTGCAACGGTATGAAACTGTGTTGGTGCACCAAGTAAAAAAGGGAGGGCAAACTGTCCAATCGTTTTACCAAAAGTCAATATAAGAGCAGCCACAAATGCCGGGGCTACAACTGGAAATGTAATCCGACGTAAAATAGTTAATTTACCAGCACCAGAAATAAGTGCACTTTCTTCCATTTGGCTATCAATAGTTGCCAAAGCTCCTGCAACTAGGAGGTAGGCAAACGGAAAATAGTGAATAGCAAGCGTAATTGAAATGGGTATAACGCCATACGAGAGCCACTCAGGTGGAGCTATCCCAAGAATTGCCTCATACAAACCAGGTTGACCACCCACTTTGGGGCTTCGAAATACTGTTTCCCATGCTAATGCGACTGCAAAAGATGGTAATATATAAGGCAATGTCAAAATTGGCTGTAGCCAACGCTTACCTGGCATATTGGATCGAACTACGCACCAAGCAAGTGTGCCACCTGCAATTAATGCAAGAACAGTTGAAATAATTCCCGTAATCAATGTATTCATCAACGGGCCATATAACATTTTTCCTGATATTGGTCCGGCTGTCACTTGAAGCCAATAAAACCAAGTAAATTCACCCGGAACGGCCTCACGTGAAATTCTGCGAGAGCCTTCACTCCATGTTAACGTATTGATAACGAGTTGGAAAAAAGGCCAAATAACAAGATAAGCAAGCACTACCAACAATATTAACATTGCAACACTTACAGGATCACGCGTGACGTTGCCTAAGTTTGTGTTAAATTTTCTAGAATTCATAAAAGTGAATATCATAGATTTCCTTTTATGTTTTGCATATCTGAGCGCAGTCTCTCAAGAGATTCCAAGCCTAAAAGTGCTCGCTCTGGGTTCTTATTTGCTAATGTCATTGCAAGTGCCTCACAAACTAACATTGCTCCAGATCGAAGCTGCATTGCACCCTCATCAGGCCTACTAATACTCAAGGTCAAGTTTGCACGGGGACGTACGGTTAGAATAGAAGTGTCTCCAATGTTGATTGTTTTGGCCCCCATTAAGTGAGCATGGTCCATCAATGCTATGAACCCAGATGGTAAAGAAATTGGAGCCTGGAAACCAAAAGATATAATAACATCATTTGCTTGTAAGTTAATTAATCGCTCAGCCATATCACGTCGCTGCAAATTCAATAAAGTCTCAACCCTAAACCCAGAACGCCTTAAGCGTCGATCAAGATGAGCAATCAAGGGTGCCGCACCACTGCGACCAACTAAATAAATTACATCCGCATTAGCCAACAATTGTGCTCCTTCATCAATTTGTCGTTGAGAAATGGAACTTACTACCGCTGCCAATGCAGCAATCTCGCCTTCAACAAGACTAGTAAGATTAGAGCCTTGTGAAATGCTCGTACGGCGTTGCTGGTTAATATTAGAAAAACTTGAGTTTTGATCAACGATATATCGAACACTGTTTCGCATGTCAGGATAACCCTTAAAACCTAACTTACGAGCCAACCTTACGACTGTTGAAGCATGAACATTCGCTTTTGCAGCTAACTCACTTGATGACAAATAAACAACTTCAGATGGCTCACCCAATATAATGGCAATCAAATCACGATCTGCAATGGTCAGTTTTCCATCATACGATTCGACAAGATATTTAAAGTTTTCCAATTGGTTATGAGCTTTCATATTGAGATATTATCAATTCATGCAATATTAATAGCATAAATTGATGTTAATGCAATATATATTGCATAAATAAGGTATTACTTAGTTTCAAAAAAAAGGGGCTGTTGTGTTTAACTATGAATCAAGACAAAAGATCTTACATGCGTTTAAATGAACTTTTTAGTTAATCATTTATGTAAAATCTTGCGACATTCACCAAGATATAAGATTAGTTATAGGGCACACCTCATTCTAATATCTCGCTTTTGGCAAAACCCACCCTCGCCAAATGAGCGTCTGAGTAAAGGCTATAGAATCGCTGATATCAAGGCCTCAGCACATGCATCACACAAAACGCACGCCTGTATCTCCCTGAAACAACGCAGTTTTTCACGCAATTATGGGCTAGTTTGCAATCTGGGTTAAGCAGATGGCGGTGTCGTCAGGCATATGAGCTTAGGCATCAGTTTAAATTACTTAGCACAGTAAGTGGCGGTGTTGCTAGACATACGAGGTAATGTATTGGTTGTGCCAATCTTTGCGGATAATAAACTATAGGCAACCAATGGGACGTCAAGTTTGTCTGATAATGCCAGTTTGATTACTATACTATCATGGCAATCATCGCACTGGCGTGTATTATGCGTTATTCTTGGACAAAAATTAAGGCACAATCTCATGAATAATCCAGCCACATAAGGAGATACTGAAATGTCCCAAAAATTGCCAATTGTGGGAGATTGGTTCAAAATCGATCTCGCAGATGAACACGGTATCCGCCGAATAGTGGAAGCTCATGTTCACGATGACTTTGGCGGTTGCATGTGGTTAATTGAGGGTAGAGATCGGTGTCTACTCATTGAAACTGGTTTAGGCATTGCGCCATTACGTGAGTTTCTGGAGACAGTGGTTTCTAAACCGATCACTGCATTTGCATCAGTCGGATACTATGATCATGCTGGTGGTCTTCATCAATTTGATGAGCGACTTATCCACAAGGCAGATGCTCACCGAATTTCTCAACCAACACGTCATAACACTGTGGCAGAGTACTATCTGAATGCAGCGTTTGACGCGAAACTTAATGAAAATTTCAATTCAGCTGCCCATGTGATGCCGGCTTCAGAGCCAACTCGGCTACTGTCCGATGGTGACAACATTGATCTAGGTGACCGTATTTTTGAGGTGGTGCATTTACCTGGCGTTACGGATGGTGCCAGCGGGCTGTTTGAGCGGGCAAGTGGTCTATTATTTACTGGCGAAGCTTTCGTATGGTCAGACGAATACATTTATGAAGGTGAACCCGCAGATCGCAGCAAAGATGCCGATCTGAAAGCTTTCCGAAATTCAATCAAGCGCTTGATCAGTTTGCCTGTAACGACAGTTTATCGTGGCCACTATGGACGCTGCAATGCAAAAACAATGAAAGCTGTAGGGGTTGCGTATTTAGCTGGATGGAACAGTGCTGTTCAAAAGGTATTGTCAGACAAAGCCTAACCCATTTCAAAGCACAACGATCATGCAAATCTAGTAAGGGCGTTGTCAGACAAAGCCTAACACGTCTCAAAGTGCCGCGCTCATGCAAGATATCTTCAACTTGGCGAAAACTCAGCGGGTAACGCACGTAATACAGCACTGCTAAGCGGATAATTTTGGGAGACGTTTTAAAGTACTTAAATGGATTTTCTGCTGTCATTCATAAAAGTTAGGGACCAACCAGTGGGACGTCAAGTTTGTCTGACAATACCATATTTAATATATTAATATCTTAAAATCTCACATGAGCGACACAATCAAGGTCGCATTTAGCAAACCAATGCATACAGCTTTTTAATAGAAATAAATAAAGCTTTACGAAATATTTATATAGAGAATATCCATGCATGAACGCCGAATTCCCGAATGGCTTCGCCACGCACCTGCACCTTCTGTTCGTGGCTTTGCAATGCTAGCGGCATTTGAAGCAGTAGCCCGAGGTATTTTGATTTCAGTTTTTCCACTATTGATGTTTCGCACATTACAAGATGCCCAAATGGTGTCATTAATTTATTTTATTATTGGAATTACATCTCTGATTGCTGGTCTTTTAGTTCCAATAGTAACGAGATATTTACCACGCAGATGGGTATATATTGTTGGTGTCTTAATGTTCGCTATTGGTAGCCTTTTAGCAATACTTGGAACTGCTACTGCAATAGTAATTGGCTTACTATTAAATACTGTGGCAGTAGTCCTAACCTTTGTTTGTTTCAATGCTTATGTTTTAGATTACATATCAAAGATTGAACTGGGGAATTGTGAAACTTCTCGAATGTTTTATTCAGCACTAGGTTGGACTGTTGGTCCAGTTTTAGGTGTATTTTTATTTAAATGGTGGGAACCAGCTCCATTTTTGATTGCTACTTTTGCGACCTTTGGGATGTTAGGAATGTTTCTCTTCATGCGGCTTGGTAATGGAAAATTAATAGTGAAATCTATTGCATCCCCCACCAACTCACTAGCCTATTTTCCTAAATTTTTAAGGCGTCGCCGCTTAGTGTCCGGGTGGACATTTGCAGTAGTTCGCTCAAGTGGATGGTGGGTTTATGTAGTTTATCTTCCAATTTTTGCTGTTGAAAACGGACTGAGTGAAGAACTGGGTGGATCCTTACTATCGCTTACCAATTCAGCATTATTCATTACCCCCCTGATGCTACGCTGGATAAAAAGAAAATCTATAAAAATTGCAGTTCGTACAGGATTTTTAGCAAGCGCAATATTGTTTATTTTAGCCTATATAACTGCAGGAATACCTATATTTGCTGTTGCAGCTCTTATGTGTGGGTCATTTTTTTTGATATTGTTAGATGTCAGTGCTGGTCTCCCTTTTTTATTGGCCGTGAAGCCATCTGAACGTACAGAGATGTCAGCAATTTATTCTAGCTATAGAGATGTATCTGGAATTTTAACACCAGGAGCAGCATGGATTGTTTTATTATTTACTCCACTCAATGGAGTGTTTGCATTAAGTGGCATTGCTCTATTTGGGGCTTGGAGCCTAGCAGGATTGTTACACCCTAACTTAGGCCAATCTAGAATTAAAATGCAGGCTAAAGATAGCTAATACAAAAGCCTTAAGGTGTTGTCAGACAAAGCCTAACACATCTCAAAGTGCCACGATCACATAAACCTATGATGCGCAGATTTGGAACCACTCCGTGAGAGCGGCACTGCGTTTTTGCTTATAAGTCTGTCTGTTTTGATACATTTAATACCCAAACTCTTTTGCACAAGCCTTCAAGGGCAACAAAGGGCGATGCTCTTTGCACCATTCTTTTTCAGCTTCAGTATATTCCAGGCCGTCTATCAAATATAAAACAGCTATGATAAATATTATGATAGTGGAAATTATTTGAATTAGATTTTTCGTCATAATTTATCCATTATCTATAAATATTATTCAGTGCTATACTTCAGACATTATTGAGAGAACTTCACCCATAGTCTCTTCTACCATTGAGTGACCAGTGTCTGAAATTGTCTTTTTGCGCATTTCCTGTCGCTGGGCATTCTCTTCTTTTGCATCTGCTTCAGTTGAATAAATGATTACTGACTGATGAGTGTTTTCATCAATCTTAAACCAGATAATATCTTCAGCTTTAGTTTTTGATTTAAGCTCTCGATGTGCATCTTGCATACTTTCTGCGCTTGGAACGCCATCAGGCCATGACCACTTTGTATGAACTGCGTACTTTGCCATTTCTCTCTCCCATTTGTTCTAATATTTACTTATGATCAGGCTAGTGTATCGTATTGAGATTATCAATATTAAGGAATGAGATGTGTCTAAAGTTATTCAAGTTGTAGTCTACAAAAGTGTAAGTGATCCTGAGAAGCAGTAAGAACCATTGTAACCTTCTTTTAGGAATCAAAACCGATGCCAAAGGCATCCAAAAGCTTCAAGAAACGGCTGCGTTCACCGGTTGCATCCTCAACTGCCAAAGCATTTTGCGCCAGCTTCACCGCTGCGCTGCGCATTGGTTCGGGAGGAAAAGGCACCGCAAGACGGCGTGGCATTTTCAGGCGCGTACGATCTGTATCCAACGACCCAAGCCTGTCCAGCATCGTCAATGCTGCAAACCTACTAGCTGTAACCCCTTGCCCCGTGAAGCCCATTGCGTATGCTACCTGCCCGCGATGTGCTGTGTCTGAAAAGAACGTTGTACGGGCAGAGGTATCGATGATACCGCCCCACTTAAAATCAAACTTAACACCGACCAAAGACGGAAAAGTCTCAGTAAATTGCTCAGCCAAAAGTGCAAAACTTTCCGGCCGCTGCAGCAACGTGTCACTGCGATTACTCCCATAATGATAGATCGCATCAAAGCCCGCCCACAGCATTCGATTGTCAGCGGTTTTGCGAAAATAGTGAAATTGGTTGCCGCTGTCAGAGACGCCATAACGCCCCAACCATCCAATGCTGGCCCATTGCGCATTACTCAGGGGTTCGGTCACTAAAGAGTAGTCGTAAATCGGGATAAACGAGAGGCTCAGGCGCTTCAATAGAGGCTTGGCAGAGTTGGTGGCTAGAATAACCTGCTTGGCTCGGATGTTGGCGTTTGGTGTTTGCAGGCGCATCAACTTAGTGTCTCGTGTCAACGATGTGGCGGGCGTATTTTCAAAAATCACCACCCCTTGCGCTAGGCAAACGCGGCGTAACTCGGACACCATTTTTGCTGGATTTACAAGACCATAGGCCGACTCAAACAGGCCAGCACTGTAGATGGGGCTGTCCAGTTTTTCCTTCAGCTCATCGCCCACCAACAGCTCATATGAAATGCCAAATTGCGCGTAGTTCCGCGCCATGCTGTGTAGGCCGTCTATCTGCCACGGGGTCGCCGCAACGTTTAATTTACCGTCTTGCACAAACTCAGCCTGCATTTCGTATCGATCAATATCCTTTGCATAACCCTCAAAGTTTTCTTGCCCCAAACGGATCAGCATTTCCGCCTCATTTGGGTGACGCGTTAAGGCGTTAGAAACTCCATGCGATATAGACGGCGCACAAAACCCACCACTTCGCCCACTGGCGTCTTGACCACAACGCTTACCCTCAAGTACAACGATTGTCGCATCGGGCTTTTGTTCGCGGGCCTTAAGCGCGCTCCATAAACCTGTGAATCCACCGCCCACTATGACCAAATCACAGGTCGTATCATGGATCGCTGGAGCACAAGGCGCGGCCTTCGGAACAGTAGAGAACCAGTATGGATTTGGTTTGGCTTCGGCAAGTTTTGCGTCTATGCTCATTCCACAGCCTCTGCTAATAATTGCTCCAAAGCCTGCAACTCGATTTGGGAATTTACGCCCGTGACCTCACCCTCGGCCGCCACTGCAGTGGCAATGCGGTGACCTTGCTTGCGCGCCAAATGCACGATGTCAGTCAGATAATACTCTCCTTTTCTGTTGTCATTACCAACAGTGCTAAGCAACGGCCAAAGCAGGTCAGAACGCACCGCCATGATCCCAGAGTTACAAAACCCTATCTCACGCTGCGCCATTGTTCCATCTGCATGTTCCACTATTGATTCAAGCTCAGCATCAGCGTTTGTGACAAGCCGGCCATAGGTGCGCGTGTCTTCCGGATAGAACCCCAGCACCGCAAGGCTATGATCACTATCAACTACTGCACAAAGCCTCCGCATCGTTGTGGCTTTAACCAAAGGTACATCGCCGTACAGCACTAAGATAGTACCCTTGAAGTCAACCAAAGTTTTTTCAGCCATGCGCACTGCGTGTGCGGTGCCAAGCTGCGGTTCTTGTAGCACCGTGTTCAACCCTGGAAAAGCTTGCGTGATTTGATAACGCCCAGACCCCAAAACAACCACGCGTTTTGCTACGCCTAAAGTGTCAAGCGTGTCGAGCAGATGGCCCAACAAAGGTCGCCCCGCAAGGGGATGTAGTAC
>Ga0213865_10002624_pt1 | contig 11289 bp, 7 predicted proteins | sample PICome_6_FD_160100 | JGI IMG/M metagenome (GOLD analysis project Ga0213865, IMG submission 160100) | Coastal seawater microbial communities near Pivers Island, North Carolina, United States - PICO282 | ecosystem: Environmental > Aquatic > Marine > Coastal | place: USA: North Carolina | collected...
TAAAAAAGAAAAACATCCCGCTTCAAATTAAAAGCTTTGTTGACTCTTCAAAACCTGGAACTACTATTGGAGGCATGGAGCATCCAGTGCCGCAGGTAGCCAACTTCATTTTGAAAAAAAATCAATTACTGTTGCAGATAAGCACTAAAGATTTAGCTTTTATTGCCGAGCATCACCTCAGTGCTGTATATCACTTATTTGCTAAAAAAGGAATTGTAGTCAATCTCATGCGTAACACGGCAACCAAAGCCATGTTCTGTATAAATCATGATACTATAATCGTCCCGAAAGTATTGTCCGAATTAAAGAAAGAGTTTGAACTTGAATGGACCGACTCAGTTGAACTTTTGACCATTCGTCATTATAGCGCCTCCGACGAAGCCCGTGAAACCGCAGGGCTAGAAATTTTACTTGAACAACGCACACCGGAAACGGTTCAATTTGTCTTCAAGAGAAGCTAAAGCGCATTCAATACTTTTAAAGCTAAACCCCGCCCCATCTTTTCAAAACTCTCTTTGGTCCAACCTGCAATATGCGGGCTCAAAAGAACATTGTCTCTTTCAAGCAGGCGCTTCACTTCATTTGGGATTTTACCTTCAAACAAACTGGTGAAACTTGTTTTTTCATATTCCAATACATCTAAAGCTGCGCTTAGCACCTTGCCCGAATCCAAAGCTTGGATAAGCGCTGACGTTTTTACTATTGGACCTCTTGCGGTATTTATAAAATGAATGGGCTTACTGAATTTTGAAAAGAAGTTTTCATCTGCCCAGCCGTTCGTTTCTTCATTGAGCGGTAGATGCAGGCTCACAACATCCGCCTGAAGTTGAATGGTTTTCAAGGCAACTTCCTCTATTCCATCATGCACGTACTGAGATTTGTATTTGTCGTAAGCCAATACACGAACACCCATAGCAGCAAGCAATTTGGCAAATTCACTTCCCATAACGCCGTAGCCAATAACGCCTACAACTAAGGATTGAAGCTCTCTACCTTTATTGGACTCCCGTAACCAATGACCTTGTTGTATTTGTTTATGCGCACGAGGAAGATGATTTAATAAACCAAGTAACATACCTAAAGCATGTTCAGCCACTGCTCTTGCATTACCTTCGGGAACTCTCAAACAAGTTATTCCCCGTTGCTCCGCCTCATGAACATCAATATTTTCCAATCCAGCCCCAAGACGACCAATTACCTTTAGCATTGGAAATTGATTCATGAAATTTAGATCAATCTTCATTCTTGATCTAATGATGAGGACTTCGGCATCGGCATGACTCAATGCTATTTCTTCCAGCGGCGCTTGAAATTCACGCACCAATAAAAGACCCCCTTGTTGCAGTTCTTGTTCTAGAAACGGGTGTGTGTCGTCAAGTAAAAGTGCTTTCATTAGTATCCGATAATCAATCGGCCTATTTGGAAATAGATGATTAGACCAATCACATCATTAGCTGTGGTGATAAACGGGCCAGTCGCTAAGGCTGCATCAATTTTCAATTTATCCAGCATTAGAGGAATGAACGTTCCAAATAATGACGCAAAAACAATTACGGTGAGTAGTGATGTACTTACCGTTAACGTAATAAGTTGATCGTAACCCAATAACAAACCTGCACCGTACATAACTAATGAAAGTATTAGGCCGTTAAAGAGACCTACGGCCAACTCTTTAGTCAGCTTTTCAATCATTTTATTCTCCTTTCTATCGCTCGCTAATGCCTGCACTACAATGGCGGAGGATTGTACCCCAACATTACCTGCCATAGCCGCAATTAAAGGCATAAAAAAGGCGAGAGCTGGAACAAGTTTAATATCCTCTTCATTTTTTCCAATAATTAAAGCAACTATGATTCCGCCAAAAAGACCAATTAATAGCCATGGAATTCGTGCGCGAGTGACTTGATAAACACTATCGTCACTTTCAACCTCATCCGATAAACCAGATGCCAACTGGTAGTCGCGCTCGGCTTCTTCGCGTATAAAATCTACTATATCATCAAGTGTAATTCGTCCAAGGAGTTCCCCAATAGCATTTACCACAGGAATCACGAATAAATCGTATTTCTGCATAACATTGGCTACCTCTTCTGCAGGAGTAGTGCTCAAAACTGTATGTTCTATAGGTCTATAAAGTTCAGAAATTGGCACGGTGCGCTTCGCAGTTAAGAGCATTTTCAAACTTAAAGTCCCTACTAAAATATCATCGTCATTCACCACATAAACCGCATGAACCCGATCAATCTTAGCAGCTTGTGAACGCATCGCAGCCACACAACGTATGGCGGTTAAGCGCTCGTTAACTACAACAAGTTCTGTAGCCATTAATGCACCTGCTGTATCCTCTTCATGAGTAAGTAGCTGGGCTATTTTTTTTGCTTGTTCAACATCCTCAACCCTTGAGAGAACCTCTCGAGTTAGCTCGTCTGGTAGCTCAGACAACATGTCGGCTGCATCATCCGAATCCATGTTTCCCACCAATTCTTGGGCAATCTCCTCTGAGGAATATGTCGCAACCAATTCTCCACGTTCTTCTTCATCAAACTCAACAATAATATCTGCAGCTAACTCTGGATTTATCTTTTCGAAAAATTGAGAACGTTCTTCTGCGTTAAAAGACTCTAGCACCTCCGCCATATCCGCAGGGTGAATTCCTTCAATGATTTGCGCGAACTCTGCTTCGTTAGTTACAGATAAGGCTTTCAACATACGCGCTTTAATGCTCATTTCTTCCATCTTCAATCGCCTTTAGTAGTTCAACAAATTCTATATGCGAAAGCTGTTCTGCACGCTTTGCTAGGTAGGGATGGTCGAAACCTTCTGGCAAGTTAAGGACTTTCAGCGCATTACGAAGTGTTTTTCTTCGCTGACCAAAGGCTGCCTTAACGCCTCGTTTCAATAATTTAAAGTCAAAATTAGTAGCACTTTCCTTACGAACCATGTGCATCACCCCACTTTCTACTTTTGGCGGAGGGCTAAATACATTTGGAGGCACCGTAAAATCATAGGACAAGTCGTAATACGCCTGACACAATACAGATAAAATGCCGTACGTTTTATTCCCTGGTGGCGCACATAGGCGCTGCGCAACTTCCTTTTGAAACATGCCTCCAAACAAAGGAATCTGATCCATGTGTTCAAGCACTTTAAAAACAATTTGAGAACTAATGTTATAGGGGAAATTCCCAATCAATGCGAACTTCTCTTTCCCAAAAGTCAAAGAAGGATTCCATTTCAAAAAATCTTCTTCTAAGATTCGCGCGCTAAGCTGGTTATAATGAGCTTTTAAGTAGCTCACGCTTTCCTGATCAATTTCAACAACCCACGTTTCAATGTGAGGCATGTCAAGCAAATACTTTGTCATTACTCCCATTCCCGGCCCAATCTCAAGTACCTTTTCAACGCCTTCAAAAGGCACCACATTGGCAATACGCTGCGCAATACTTTCATCCTTTAAAAAGTGTTGTCCAAGGTGTTTTTTGGCACGAACTTGACCTCGATTTCTCATGGTGCAAAGGTAGTGCATTCCGACTGCCCACTTCTCATAGATTAACCGTAACTTAGCCCTACCTATTACAAACCATTATACCACTGACCATGGTACAACCAACAACTCTCGGTGAATTCATCGTAGAAAACCAAAAGGACTTCCCTTTTGCAACAGGAGATTTATCACATCTTCTCACATCCATTCGACTCGCTGCTAAAGTGGTTAATCGAGAAATCAACAAGGCAGGTCTCGCTGATATTCTTGGTGCCATGGGCCAAGACAATGTTCAAGGCGAGGCACAGCAAAAACTTGATGTCATGGCTAACGACACCTTCATGCGTGCACTTCGTTCTATGGGCCAAGTCTGTGGTGTGGGTTCTGAAGAAGAAGAGTACTTTGTTAGTTTTAACGATGACATTCATTCCAAAGCTCAATACGTAGTCCTCATGGACCCATTAGACGGTTCAAGTAATATTGATGTAAATGTGAGCGTAGGAACCATTTTCTCCATATACCGCAGAATCACTCCAGAAGGAACGCCAGTTACATTGAAAGATTTTCTTCAAGCCGGTGATGCCCAAGTTGCTGCTGGCTATGTGGTGTACGGTTCGTCAACTATGCTGGTTTACACCACTGGAAATGGTGTTAACGGCTTCACTTTAGACCCTTCTATTGGTGTGTTTTGCTTGTCACATCCCAATATGCAAATACCAAAATCAGGTAAAATATATAGTGTGAATGAAGGAAATTACGTTCACTTCCCGCAAGGAGTTAAGGAATATATTAAGTACTGCCAGCAATTCGATGCTGAAACGGGAAGACCATTCACTTCAAGATATATTGGCTCTTTAGTTTCTGATTTTCATCGCAATCTTATCAAAGGTGGGGTGTATCTTTACCCCACAGGAACAATGGCACCTAACGGTAAGCTTCGACTCCTGTACGAGTGTAACCCACTCGCATTTATAGTTGAACAAGCAGGCGGTACCGCAACTAACGGTAAACAGCGAATTTTAGAATTAGAACCTAGCGAATTGCACGAACGGGTTCCCTTCTTCATTGGCTCTCCGGAAATGGTGGATATGGCCCATGCGTTTTTACGCAAGTACGAAGAAGAATAAAATTGAATATAGCAGATTTACTATCCCGCTACCACAGCCATCCATTAGTTAATCGATTAAGTACCGCAAGCTCCTCAAGTACCAAACTAGCTTTAGGATTCAATGCAGCTGGGGGTTCTCACTGTGCCGTTTTAACCGCATCAACCTATGAGCGTACCGGTAACATGCAATTCATCATTGCAAATAGCAAAGAAGAAGCCGCCTATATTCAAAATGATATTGAAAAGCTACTTCCTGCTGTCAAGAGCTATTTCTATCCTGCCTCATACCGCAGGCCCTACGAAGTGGAGGCTACAGATAATGCAAATGTGCTGCTGCGCGCAGAAGTATTGAACCATCTTAGTGCAAGGAGAAAACCCCCGATTCTAATTTCCTACCCTGAAGCATTGTTTGAAAAAGTCGTCACCAAAAAGGAGTTAGAATTAAATACCCTGAAGGTAAATATTGGCGATGTATTAAGTCTAGACTTTCTAAACGAAACCTTGTTTGAATACCAATTTGAACGAGTTGATTTTGTAATTCAGCCTGGTCAATTTTCCATTCGCGGAGGTATAGTCGACATATTTTCCTTTTCTAAGGATCACCCTTACAGGATAGAGTTTTTTGATGATGAGGTAGAAAGTATTCGCTTTTTTGACATTGAAACACAGCGAACTGTGGGGAAAGCCACAAAAATGAGTATTGTTCCAAACGTAGAAAACAAAACTTTTCTTGAAAGCAGGGACTCACTTCTGAGCTATCTTCCAAAGAATACCCAAATATGGATAGACACTCCGTCCCTTGTGGTGAATAAATTGGCACGATTGATGGATTTAGCCCAAGAGCGTTATGAGGAGCTGGACTCCACTACCCAACGTGCCGCGCCCAATGAATTATTCTTAAGCGGAGAAGGCTTTAAACGAAGTTTGCTTGAGTTTGCTTTGGTGGAATACGGTCGTACCGAGTGGTCTTCCGAGCAAATAGAAAGTAAGGCATTGCCTCAGCGCGCCTTCAATAAGGATTTTAATTTGCTAGGGCAAACCTTGCTACGCTCTGAAAAGGAAGGTGTGGAAACTATATTGATGTGTTCTAATCCAAAGCAAATTGAACGATTCCATGCGATTTTTGAGGATTTACAATTAAAGCCTCAATACCAAACTACCGTGGGCGCCTTGCATGAGGGTTTTGAAGATTTATTAACCCAGACTTTCCTCTATACTGATCATCAAATTTTTGATCGATACCAACGCTTTAATATTAAAAACAATGCGCGTAAGAAGCAGGCGATCACGCTTGAACAGCTCAATGCGCTGGAGTTTGGAGATTTTGTAACTCACATTGATCATGGGGTAGGCAAATTTGGTGGGCTACAAAAAGTCAATAACAATGGGAAAATTCAGGAAGCCATAAAACTCACCTACAGAGACGATGATATCCTATACGTAAGTATTCATTCCTTGCATAAGATTAGCAAGTATAATGGCAAAGACGGTACAGCTCCTTCCCTTCACAAATTAGGTTCAGCACAATGGCAAACGCTTAAGAAAAAAACCAAAGCTAAAGTCAAAAAAATAGCTTTTGACCTTATCCAGCTTTATGCCAAACGCAGGGAAGCAATCGGCTTTCAATGTGCTCCAGACGGCTACCTACAGCACGAATTGGAGGCAAGTTTTCTCTTTGAAGACACGCCAGACCAAATGTCAGCTACGGAAGATGTAAAAAAGGACATGGAAAGCGCAATGCCCATGGATCGACTCATCTGTGGTGATGTAGGTTTTGGTAAAACCGAAATTGCCATTCGCGCTGCCTTTAAGGCTGTAGCAAATGGCAAGCAGGTTGCCATCTTGGTTCCTACAACCGTACTTGCTTTCCAACATTTTAAAACTTTTTCTAAACGTTTAGAAGGGTTTCCTGTAACTGTAGATTACATCAATAGGTTTCGCACCTCGTCGCAGCAAAGAGAAATATTAAAGAAATTAAAAGAAGGGAAAATTGATATCCTCATTGGCACTCATAAATTAGTCAGTAAGTCCGTAGAATTTGCGGACTTGGGCCTCTTAATTATTGATGAAGAACAAAAATTTGGTGTGGGTGTAAAGGATAAAATCAAAACATTAAAAATAAATGTAGATACCCTTACTCTAACCGCTACACCTATTCCAAGAACACTTCAATTCTCACTAATGGCTGCTAGGGATTTAAGCGTAATGACTACTCCCCCACCTAATAGACAACCCATTGAAACCGAAATAATTGGATTCAATGAGGAAACCATTCGTGATTCTATTAGCTACGAAATACAACGTGGTGGTCAAGTTTTCATGATCAACAATAGGGTGAGTAATATTCAAGAGGTGGCCGGTATGGTAAGCCGATTAGTACCGGATGCTCGAATAGCTATTGGTCATGGCCAAATGGAGGGGAAAAAGCTAGAAAAAGTGATGCTAGACTTTATGGATGGAAAGTATGACGTGCTTGTAGCAACCTCAATTATAGAAAGCGGCCTTGATGTACCCAATGCAAATACCATTATTATAAATAACGCCAATCATTTTGGTATGTCTGATTTGCATCAAATGAGAGGACGGGTGGGTCGTTCAAATAAGAAAGCATTCTGTAAACTAATTACCCCTCCGATGAGTACCCTCACCGATGAGGCAAGAAAACGATTAAGGGCTCTAGAACAATTCACAGACTTGGGCAGCGGCTTCAAAATTGCAATGAAAGATCTAGAAATACGTGGTGCAGGAGATATGCTTGGCGGAGAACAAAGCGGCTTCATTACCGATATGGGATTTGACACCTATCAAAAAATTCTTTCAGAAACCATTAAAGAATTAAAGGAAAATGAATTCAAGCATTTATATGAAAAGGAACACAAAGTAAAAGGTTCCGACTTTGTTGAAGACGTTCAAATAGATACAGATTTGGAGCTGCTGCTGCCTGACGATTACGTGAACAATATTGAAGAACGTCTAAAATTGTATCAAAGACTGGGTGAGTTTGAAGACCAAGAGGATCTCTTGCTTTTTGAAAAAGAACTAGAAGACCGATTTGGACCTATTCCGCAATCAGTTGCTGCCCTTTTGTATTCAGTTAGAATCAAATGGTTAGCCAAACACATAGGCTTCTCTAAACTCATCTTAAAAATGGGTAAGTGTATTGGTCATTTTTCCGCGGAGAACAACAGCGAATATTACCAACTTCCTATTTTTTCTGCCGTATTAAGCTATCTTCAACTAAACCCACGTAAAGTTCAAGTGAAGCAAAAAGGAGAGAAACTTACCTTTGTGGCTATAGATATATCTCAATTACAGGAAGTTCATGAAATGCTAGAATCTATAGTAAAATTGGAAAAGCCCATTGAAGTGGCATGAAAGTCAACGCATTCATAGCATCTAGGTTAGAAGAATTAGACGCCTACAAAAAGCAATTTGAAAACGTTTTCTACTTTTTAGAGGAAGATGAATTGTTCTTTATCCCTAGAGACGAGAAATGGTCGGCAATAGAGTGTATTGAGCACATCAACAATCTCAATGAAGTCTATCTGCCCCAACTAACAGAAGTCTGCAAGAAAAAAAACGCCTCTCAAAAAGAATTAATAGAATTAAGTTGGTGGCAAAAGCGACTTCGTAATATGATGTCGCCATTGGACCATCCTAAATCCAAAAAAATCAGAACGAGGACAAAGCTCCAACCTCGTCGTATTCAAAATCCAGATCATAAGATTAGCGCGCAAAAGGTGATGGAAAACTTCATTTCTGACCTTAGCCAGTTGGAAAAAATTATTCGCATCATACCTGAAAGCCCAGAGTTAAGAAATACTCGAGTGATGAGTGCTGCACCTCCAATCAAATTTAAATCTATAACAGCATTGGAGATGCTCATACCTCATATTGGAAGGTACCTCTCTCAAGCGGAGCGCATATTAAGTGGAGGAAATGTAGAGAAGCAAGCTAAATTGAAAAACGAAGATTTAATTTTTCCTGGCCGTGATTGATAGTTCATGCTCAGTGAAAAATCGTTCCAATAAAAAGCCCCGCACCTTCATGAGGTGCGGGGCTTTTTATTTCAAGGGTGATGTATTTACATCACCTTAATCCAAAGCTTACCGTTGTATTGACCGTTAAAATTTGAAGTACGTGCTTGATTCGCAGCATCGTAATTGTTAAACTTTAACAAGAATACATAGTACATACTGTTATTAGGATCTTGGAATATATCTGACCCTACTCCCTGAGTACGCAACTTATTTTGGAGTTTGGCAGCATTGTTTCGCGAACCAAATACGCCTGCAGTGACATAAAATCCTTTTGATCCTGCTTGAACATTTCCTGCATATTGATTGGAATCGTAACCTTTAATTGAGGAGTTTACATTTCCTGAACCTTGAGGCGTTTGAGGATAAGTGTTTCCACTAGCGTTGTTTCCTAAGTCTGAGTTTAAGCCGTCACCATTCATTGAAGAATTTACCCCTGTATTGTTTCCGCCGTTTACTCCAGATGCTTGAGTATTAGCTGCTGCATCTGCGGCGGCTTGTGCTGCTGCTTCACTGAGCTCGCCCTTCATTGCCTCTTTTTCCGCATCAAACAACGACTTCTGCTGTTCAGTAATTTCATCTTTGAACTCATCCAATCGATCATTCAATAAGTCCTCTAAATCACCTGACTGACGCCTTTGACGATCTTTCAATTTCTTGATCTCATTCTCTAGTCGTTTGTCCTTCTTACTTTCTCCAAAAGTGTAACGAAGCATAAACTCATGCGAATTTCCTAATGCAAATCCATAGGTATTCAATGAAAAATCGTAGGCATAACCAAGACTGATGTTTTCGGTCACGTGAACACCGGCATTACTCGTTACCGCATAAGATGAACGGTATGCTGCACCCACGTAGAAGTATTCTTTGTGATTAAACATCAAACCCGCATCTACCTGTGGAATGGTAACTTCATTTGCACGAACAGTGACAAAAGGACTCAAGGTCATGAGACCTTTCTGCATTTGCACATTGTATTGTGTATTGACCACATAATGGCGCATGTAATGGTATTGATAAGGACTATTGAAATTATCTCCAAAATCCACCTTAGGTGCCAATAGATTTGGAACTGCCGCACCTATGTTAAAATCCCCAAACTGAAGATTAAAACCAAAATTCAAATCAAATTTCGCGCTGCTCAATTGCGAGTACAACACAGGATCTAATTCGTCGGGTACACGAATACCAGAAGAATTGATACTGTTATTGACATAACCTGCTCCAAGGCCCAAGCTCAGGGAATTTTCGTCTGTGAATTTTACATGCCATGCGTAAGATCCATAAAAACCTGATCTACTGACTATATCCGTAGCATCATTAAAGGCATAACCGCTGTAGCCGAACTTTAAGTCGTCACGATTACCGTTGAATGCCATGAATTGCGTTTCCGGTGCACCTTGAATATTGGTCCATTGCCTGCGATTCAATACGGATATTTCTGTCTTGCCTTCTATCCCGCTAAATGCAGGGTTAAATAAATAAGACGTGTTTAAATAGCTTGATATTAGTGGTAATTGCTGTGCATTTACATTCACAATTCCAACCAAAAATGCTGCGAGTACTATGAATTGCTTTCTCATGATTAGAAATTGTTTAAAATGGTTACGGCCGCCTTAACCCTTATTTTATTGTCATGGGTCAACACGTAATAATAAGTTCCATCACCCAGCTGCGAGCCACCGTCAGTGGTTCCGCCCCAAGAATTGTTGTACACTTCCCGATTGTATACGGGGGTTCCCCAGCGGGTATATACCGTAAATTCACAATCGTCACCGTCCGTAACTCCGCTCAAATCAAGAACATCATTTTTACCGTCCCCGTTTGGCGTGATTACATTCTGTAGGTTTCCATAAATACCTGCATTAATCACGTTGGTATCTTGTTCAGAAACAAAAACCTGAACACTGGCTGTGTCCGTACAACCGTTGATATCCTCTACCTGTATAAAGTACGTGATGGTATCCGTAGATGGAATGGCTAAAGTAGATTCCCCCAATTGGTTACTATAATAAGAAGGCGCATCTGCATACCAATAATAACTTGTCCCTCCTGAAGAACTCAAAGTGGTAGTCTCCCCTGGGCTAATTACTTGAGGAGAAGCAGAAGCTGTGGCAACTACTGTATAGTTGTAGATATCAAAGGTATCTACTGTTCTACACTGATTTACCCCAAACGCCTCAACAATGTATTGACCTGGTACACTGATAAAATTCTGTTTTCCAACAAAAATCCCACCATTCCAGGCAAAGTTTAACGCATTACTTTGGAGAGAAACCAAAACACTGTCATAAACACAAATCCCTAAAGAATCATTCGGAAGAATTGAAATGGTTGGGAAAGGAACAAAATTTACCGTGGTCTCATTGGTAGTGTATTCACAAGTTTCGTTAATAATTCTCAAACGATAATCAGCAGTATCTGCGACAATGGATGTATCAACAGTCAGCCAAGGAAGGGTGTCATTAAGAAGGTTCAGCCAATTTGCGCTACCAGAGGGATATGCAATTTGCCATTGATATTCCCACGTATCGTTGAGGACCGTATCAGTGGCCGTTAACAATGTTGAATCTGTTAAACATAACGTAGTACTAGGTAATGCCTGGCCTGGCCAAGCTAGGTTGACCACATCTGATTTTGGGACTGTATCAACAAATACC
>Ga0213865_10002625_pt1 | contig 11287 bp, 10 predicted proteins | sample PICome_6_FD_160100 | JGI IMG/M metagenome (GOLD analysis project Ga0213865, IMG submission 160100) | Coastal seawater microbial communities near Pivers Island, North Carolina, United States - PICO282 | ecosystem: Environmental > Aquatic > Marine > Coastal | place: USA: North Carolina...
CATAGCCATTTGGTGATGGGGCATAACCAAAGCCATCTGAGCCCAGAACAGATCCATTATGAACATGGGTATCTTTACCAATGTGCACATTAGAAACTAAAGATGAGTTGGCTTTTATTGATGAGTTATCTCCAATTGTGCAATTTGGGCCTATATAAACATTTGGGCCTATTGATACATTTTTCCCTAACTTTATATCATCAGATATGCTTGCAGTCGGATGAATGCTTTGTGATTTTCTTGAAGATTCATTGGGTTTAAAAAATGAGCTTGCTATAGCATAAGCAAGATAGGGATCTTCTGAAACTAAAAAATTGGCTTCAATGCCTTCTTCCAATATATTTGGATGCACTATAAAAGCTTTTGCTTTAGAAGTTTTTAAGTGCTTTGAATATTTTGTGTTAGAAATAAAAGTTATCGAACTTTCATTTGCATCTTGAATGGTTGATAGATTATCGACGATAGCTTTGCTATCGCCGATTAATTTTGTATTAATGAGTTTTGATAACTCTAGTAGATTAAAACTATTTTTGTTGGTCACTACTCAGTTGAAGTAGTCTCAGTTGCTTGAGCTTGAACATCTAACATAGAGGTTACATCATCAGTTAAGTCTAATGCAGGATCACTAAAAAGAAGTGTTTCATTCTTTGCAAGTAGAACTTTAATTTGCTTGGCTGATATTAACTCACTAATAATAGTTTGCATTGCAGGGCCATTTTCAGCAAATACTCTTTGAGCTGTTTCTTCTTGTGCTGCTTGGATCTTACCAGCTAAAAACTCAAGATCCTTAGTCTTTTCTTGGATATCTCTCTGTATTTCTGCTATCTCTGCTTGAGAAAGCGTTTCAGCATCTTTCTGCAAGTTCTCTGCAAGAGTCTGTCTTTCTGTTTGAATCGATCTAGCTTCTTCAAGATTAGCAGAGTAATCCACATCCTCTTCAAGCGCTTTGAAAGCATCCTGAGCTGCTTGTGTTGATAGAACAGCAGTTCTCATATCAATTACTGCAACGCCATCTGCTGATAAAGCTGGTAATGCAAAAAATATTGCTGTTAATGCGATTAAGTTAAGTTTAAATTTTTTATTCATGTCTACCCCTTGTTGGAATCTTATATTTTATATTAAAACTATTGAAAAATACTCAATTAGAAAACATTTCCTACAGTAAATTGGAATTCCTCTGTTCTCTCTTGCGGCCCTGCATTTGTCGGCTTTGATATTGCAAAGCTCATAGGGCCAAAACCTGTAATCCAAGTTACACCTACTCCGTATGAATACCTTAATTCTCCTAAGTCAGGTTTATAACAGTTATATTGATACTCCTTACAATTATCAGAAAAGACATTACCAAAATCAAAAAAGAATGCAGATCTCATTGATCTCTGATCTTCAATGAAAGGGAGTCTAAATATTAACTGCATGCTTCCTTCTGCCTTTACATTTCCTCCAATTGGGGCGTCATAGTATCTAGAAGTTGAATTTGCATATGGATTGACATAAGGAGCATCTGCTTCACCATCACCATCAGTATCAATTAAATTTGGGCAAGAGCCTTCTGCATAGTTAAATTCATAACAAGGTGCTTGGGTGCTTCTAGGGCCAAGAGTATTTGATTCAAAACCTCTTAATGATCTTGGGCCCCCTGCATAGAAATTTTGAAAGAATGGAGTTTCTTTAGAGTCTCCGTATGCGCCCATGTAACCTAGCTCTCCACTGAATCCAAAAATAAGATTTCCAAAATTTAAAGGTTGATAAAATTTCTGTTGAACGTTAAATTTATAATAATTCAAGTCGCTAAATGGCAGAGTTGACATCAAGCTAACACTTGTAGAAGATCCATCTGTTGGAAATAAACCTCTGTTCAATGTTACCCTCGACCAAACAAAATTAGCACTGAGAGTTTCGAATATATTGCCTTCAGAAGCAACAAAATCGTATATCTCTCTCGCAGGCAAAGTACCAATACTGATATCTGTCTTGTCATAAGTAAGGTTCAAGCCCAATCTTTGAGTATCTGATATAGGATATCCATACTGGACTCCTATTCCTGCAGAATTAGTTAGATAGTTTGCTACATTATATTCACCATAGTCAGTCTCTCTAAAATATAAATTATAGCCAACACTGACTCCATCAACTGTTGCGTAAGGATCCATAAATGCAAAGTTATACATTTCACTATAAATATTTTTATTAATGCCTAAGCTTAAAGTATTTCCGGTACCTATGAAGTTCTGTTCTTGCAAATTAAAACCAAGCTGTAAACCAAAATCACTATAGCCAATATTTCCACCAATGCTTCCTGTGCTCTCCTCTTCGACAGAGTAAAGAACATCTATCTGATCATCGGTCGTTGGCACTGGAATTGTTTCAACAGTCACTTCCTTAAAAAAGCCAAGTCTTTCAAGCCTTATTTTGCCTGCTTCTATGTTGTCATCAGAAGTCCAGGCACCTTCAAACTGCCTCATCTCCCTTCTAAGCACATAATCTTGTGTAATCTCGTTACCAGTAAATAAGATTTTCCTTGTATAAGTTCTTTTGCCAGGGATTATGTTGTAGGTTAATTCAACTGTTTTGTCATCATCATCTGTAAAGGGGACCCCGCTAACCTCAGCAAAAGCATATCCTTGATTGCCAAGTATTTTTTTAAAGTACTCTTCAATAGCTGTAATTTGACCTTGAGAATATATTTGACCCTCTTGCGATGATGTTATTGGTAAATATACCTCTTCATCAAAAGGTATATCGCCGATCACATTTACATCAGAAATTGTATATTCATCGCCTTCAGTGATATTAAAATCTATAAATATTGATTTTTTATCTCTAGACAAACTTATTTGAGATGATTCTATTGAAAATTTTAGGTAACCTCTATCTAAATAAAATGATTCTAGTGTCTCTATATCACCTTGAAGCTTTTCTTTTGAGTATTGGTTGTCGTTTCTTATAAAGCTAAATAAAGATCCTTCGGAAAGCTCGAAACCATCCAAAAGATCCTCGGTACTAAATACTTCATTGCCTATAATATTTATCTTTTTTATAGTTGCGCTATTACCTTCATCAACCTCAATGGAGATCTCTATGGTATTTCTTGATCTTAAGTCTTCTTGAATATTAACACTAGCACCATATCTTCCATTTGAAGCATAAGACCTCACTAGCTCTGATTTAACTTTATCTAATGTGGATCTTTTATATACCTCACCTTCTTTAACGCCAACACCATCAAGGCTTTCCATAAGCTGCTCGGTCTTTAATGCCTTGTTACCTGAAATGTCTATGCCGGATATAGATGGTCTTTCTGCAACAGTAATAACTAACGTATTTCCATCTTTTCCAATTTGGATATCATCAAACTGTTCAGTAGAAAAAAGAGATTTAACAATGTCTCTGGATTTTCTTGAGTCAATTTTGTCTCCAACGCTTATTGGAATAACATTAAAGATGCTTCCAGTAGAAACTCTTTGCAATCCTATAATTCGAATATCACTAACTAAAAATTCGTCGAATGCAGAGACGTTAATAGTCAAAAGTAGAATTAATATAGCTTTTTTGATGGTTGCCATAAATATCTATATATACCTTGAAATATCATTAAAAATAGCAAATATCATCAGCATACCCACAAGCACTGCACCGACAGTAAAAACATAGCCCTCAATTTTCTCTGGAAGAGGTTTGCCTCTTACCGCCTCAATACCCAATAACACTAACTGACCGCCATCAAGGACAGGCAAGGGAAGTAAATTAAGAACACCTAAACTAATGCTTAATAACGCCATCAAATATAAAAAAGGTATTATTCCAGCTTTAGCAGTATCTCCAGCCATTTGCGCGATACCAATGGGTCCACTTAAATTTTCAGCGCCCATATTTCCAGTAATCATCTTTCCAATAAACTGAAGAGTTTTTAAGCTTAGGTTATAAGTTTCATATGTGCCCTTTACTATGGATTCAATAAAGCTTCTCTTTGAGCCAAACTGAACACCCAATGAGCCAACACTTTTACCTTCTGTATTAATAAAAGAATCAAGATCTACTTGTTTAAATATATTGTTTCCATCTCTTTCAATAATTAGATCAATAGATGAATTTGGCTTATCTTTAATTAAGTTATTAATATCCTGAATATAAACAATACTATTAGAATCTATTTTTGTAATAATATCTCCAGACTCAAGGCCTGCAAGCTCTGCAGAACTTCCCTTTGTTACTTTGCCAATAACAGCAAGATTCTTATATTCAATATCTAATCCAAGGGCTGATAGCGGGTCTTTCTGAAGCTCAGAAGTGCTAAGAAAGTCATTTACAATAATAGCAGATCTATAAGTTTCTCCGGATGTTCTATTTAATAGATTTAAGTTAATCTCGCCAGAAAAGCCAGCATATGAGAGCAATTCTAGTGGTATATCTTTGGGATCAGATATTGTTTGAGAATTTATACCAACAATCTCATCGCCAGTATTAATATTATTTGAAGTTTGGAATAACACTGATTCGTTAATATTTTGAACAGTTGCAACATTGTTGAGATTTGTAGTATTCATAAAAACAATACTAAATACTAAAATAGCAAGTAAAAAATTAGCAAGAGGTCCTGCAAACATAATTGCAGCTCTCTGCCATTTTGGCTTTGAATCAAAAGTATTTTTTAATTGTTCGTCTGTTAACTCATTTCTTATTTCAGGCTCAACTTCAACTAATTTATCAGTAATCATGGAAACATAGCCGCCCAGTGGAAGCGCGGATAAGGCAAATTCGGTTCCATGTTTATCTTTTTTCTTATATATAACTGGACCCATGCCAAGAGAAAAAGTTTGAACGTGAACTTTACACATTCTTGCTACAATGAAATGGCCGTATTCATGAATAGTTACTAAGATGCCTATAAGCACTAAGAATGAAGATATGTATATTAAAGTTGACATAATTTAAGTATTTTTAAGATAGTGATTCTATCACCTTCTTCGCTTGCATGCGTGTTTCTTTGTCCATTTCATATATTGATTCAAGGTCAATATTGTTTGACACTGAAGTAGTATCAAAAGTTCTTCTTATGACTGTATATATATCAGAAAATTTTATTTCATCACTTAAAAATGAAGCAACCGCTATCTCATTTGCTGCATTAAATATGGTCCCAGATAATCCCCCTTCATTACATATATCTCTCGCCATTGTCTCTAAAAATAATCTATCTTTGGGGAAAGGTAAAAAAGTAAGCTCCATCCCTTCAAATTCTAAAGGTCTAAAGTCAAATGGTATTTTTCTATCAAAAGATAATGCATTTGCAATTGGCACCCTCATGTCTGGATTGCTCATTTGTGAAATGCTGGAACCGTCTACAAAAGTCACTATTGAATGAATTATACTTTGAGGGTGAACAACAAGCTTGAAAAAAGATTCATCTAAGTTAAATAAATATTTTGCTTCTATTAATTCAAGACATTTGTTAACCAAAGTTGCAGAATCAATTGAAATTTTGGAGCCCATAGACCAGTTAGGATGAGAAAGGGCTTGCTTTTTGGTTACATTAGATAATTTATCTATGGGCTGATGCAAAAATGGTCCTCCTGAAGCAGTTATAACAATCTGTGATATATCAGAAGAGTCCTTGCATGATAGCAAGCATTGATTGATGGCATTATGCTCGCTATCAATTGGGATAATATTTGTACCACTCTCTTTAGCAAGCGGTAACAACAAATCACCAGCCACAACAATACTTTCTTTGTTTGCTAGCAGTACATTTCTTCCAGTTTTTGCTGCTAGCATTGTTGTCTTTAAACCCTCAAATCCAGATATTGCTGAAACTATTACATCAATGTCTTTATTCGCAATTAACTCTTCGAGCTCTGCTGAACCAGATAAAATTTTAGGAAAGATACTTGGTGTTGAGTGAAGATCTTGGATGGAGTTATTATTATTAGAATGAACAAATTCAGGAGAGAAATCATTAATAATTTCTTTTGCTCTTTGTACATTGCTATCAAAAGATATGCCAAGCAAGTTAAAAGTATCATAGTTTTCTTTTAGCACTCTTAAGGTGCTATATCCAACACTGCCTGTGCTGCCAAGGATCAAAATATTTTTCATGCCGAAGAATACATTAAAAGTATGATTAAAACTGGAAAAGATGAGAGATGAGAGTCAATTCTGTCTAATATCCCCCCATGACCAGGCAAAATATTTCCAGTATCTTTAACCCCGGATTTTCTCTTTAAAAAACTGAAGAAGTAATCTCCAACAAAAGCATAAAAAGACCCGGTCAAGAGAATCGCAACAAAAGAAAGAGATATATTAAAAAAGAGGCAAAAAACTAAACTTAGAATAAAAATAGACCCCATGCCCCCAATAAATCCTTCCAGAGATTTATTTGGACTTATTTCAGAAAATAAAGGTGTCTTTCCATAAGAAGATCCAACCAAATAAGCTGAACTATCAGAAATGGCAGAGTTAAGAATTAAAATAAAAAATAAAATAAAGTTTGAAAATGGGAAGAGGTTTTCAATCTTCATTAAGATTAGCGAACAACAAAAAAAAGAAATTAATATAATGAGTCTGATGTATGTATTATTGAATGAAATAAGATTTAGCTTTGAAGTTTTTTCTGTTAATAAGAAAATGCTAAATAAAAACCAAAAGAAAGTTGAAATCCCTATTACTATAATTAAAAACTCAATTGAGCTTAAGCTTAAGTAATAGCATAGAACCATTAAAACTAAAAAAAATAAGTTATGTATAATTTTATTTTTGTTTGAGTTTCTTAACCACTCATTATTAGTAGCAAAGAGCAGCAAAAAGACCGATAGCAATAATAACTCTTCATTTTGAAGATATATGATGCCTAATATTGGTAACGTAATTAGTAACGCTGTTGCGCTCCTGGTAAGAAAATTTGATTTAAACTCTTTTTCCAAAACGTCTACTCACTTTTTTAAATCTACTAATTAAATCTATATATAACTTTTTTGTGAAGTCTGGCCAATATTCATCAATAAACATTATTTCTGCATAAGCTATTTGATATAACAGAAAATTACTCACTCTTTTATCACCGCCTGTTCTAATTAAGAGATCAATGGATTCTTCAGGAACACATGAATTATTAATTATATAATCTTTATCTAAGCTATTGATGGAAATATTTTTTTCTAATGCATCAGCAGCTGCTTTCTTTATTATATTTAGAATATCTTGCTGGCCGCCATAACCAAGGGCTATATTTAGCCTTAAAGAAGGTTTGGCTATTTTCGTTGTATTTTCTGCTAAATTTATTTTACTAACTATGGAATCTCCAAAAGCTTCAATATCACCAAAAAATGAAAGCAAGACTTTTTGATTTATTAGATCTTCAAGCTGATCATCTATTGCTTTAATTATTAGTTTTTTTATGGAGCTTATCTCTTTATTTGGTCTCCCCCAATTTTCTGAGCTAAACGCAAATAATGTTAATGATTCTATGTTTTGGTTGATTGACTCTTCAACAATTTCTCTTACAACCCCAACACCTTTTTCATGACCCTTACTAACCTGAAGAGCATTTGATTTTGCCCATCTACCATTTCCATCCATTATTATCGCTACATTTCTGAGTGCATTAGATTTTGTAACTTCTGATTGAGTAGCCATTAGGCTTTCTAGATTTCTAAAAGATCTGCTTCTTTATCTTTTAAAATTTTATCAACTGAAGAAATATACTTATCAGTTTCTTTTTGAACAAGGTCTTCGATTCTTCTTAGGTCATCTTCTGAGATTTCACCATTGGTTTGCTCTTCTTTAGCAGAATTATTAGAATCTCTTCGTATATTTCTAATAGAAATTCTTGCATTCTCAGCCTCCGCTCTTGCTTGCTTAATGTAGTCTTGTCTAGTCTCTTCCGTAAGTGACGGCATAGTGACTCTAATTAAGTCGCCTGAAGTGCTAGGGTTAAGTCCTAAATTTGAATTCATAATCGCTTTTTCGACTTCTGGAACAAGGCTTTTATCCCATGGAGAAATAACAAGTGATCTACCCTCTTCTACCGAAATATTTGAAGCCTGGTTTAATGGAGTAAGGTTCCCATAGTAGTCAATTTTTATATCATCCAGCAAGGAAGGGTTTGCTCTTCCAGTTCTAATCTTATTAAAGGCAGTTAGTAAAGAGGCTAAAGATTTTTCCATCCTCTCAGAGGTATTTTGAATTAATTGTTCCATATTATGATATTAGTGTACCTACGTTCTTACCGCAAATGATATCTTTTAAAGCATTTTCTTTATTAACGTTAAAGACTTTCATCGGCAGCGCATGATCTCTTGCCAAAGTAAGTGCGGTAGCATCCATTACTTTTAGGTTTTTAGTAATAGCATCATTAAAAGATAGCTCTTCATAAAAAACTGCATCTGGATTAGTTTCGGGATCAGAGTCATAAACTCCATCAACTCTGGTTGCTTTTAACATTATTTCAGATTGTGTCTCAATCGCTCTTAAACATCCTGCGGTATCAGTTGTAAAGAAGGGGTTGCCTGTGCCTGCAGTAAATATAACAACAAAACCGTCATTAAGTAATTGTATGGCGAGTCTTCTATCATAATGCTCGACAACTCCTGGCATTGCTATAGCAGACATAACTCTAGTCTTAATTCCTGACCTCTCAAGCGCATCTCTAAATGCAATTCCGTTCATAACTGTTGCTAACATACCCATATGGTCGCCAGCTACTCTATCCATTCCAGCCTGATTTAGCTTTTCGCCCCTGAATAGATTTCCACCACCTATTACAACACCTATTTGTGCGCCAAGGTTTTTACAGGTTTTAACAGATTGGGCCATTTGATCTAAAATAGCAGGATCAATTCCATGCTCGTCTTCACCAGCGACAGATTCCCCGCTAAATTTAACAAGGACTCTTTTGTACATTAATTCAGACATTAAATTATTTTAACTGTTCTGCGACCTCGTCAGCAAAATTTTTGGTTTCTACTTCAATACCTTCACCCACTTTCAATCTTGAATATGATTGAATTTTTGCACTATTTGTATTTAGTAGAGTCTCTATTGTTGTATCAGGGTCTTTTACAAATGGCTGAGAAATTAATGATACTTCTGAAAGAAATCTTTTAAGCTTTCCTTCGACTATTTTATCCATTATCTCTTGAGGCTTACCAGATTCTTTGGCTTGAGTAAGATATATTGCTTTTTCACGTTCTAAGATATCTTTATTGATTTGGTCTTGTGATAGGCAAATAGGATTAGTTGCAGCTACATGCATTGCAATATCTTTTGCAAGGTCTTGATTGCCACCCTCTAAAACTACAACAGTTGCTAATTTAGAATCTGAGTGAATATAAAGACCTGTATTCACTGAGCTTTCATATTTAACTGTTTCAACTCTTCTAATCTGAATATTCTCTCCAATTGACTGCACTAATGCATTTCTTTTTGTTTCTATTTCTGATTCATGAATTGCGCTTATATCCTCAACTACATTTTTAGAAATAAAATTAGCTACTTCATCGGCAAATCCTATAAATTGTGAATCTTTAGCAGCAAAATCAGTTTCTGAATTAATCTCAACTATAGTTGCGTACTCCTCGCCAACAAATGTCTTGAGAATACCATCAGCTGCAATTCTTGAAGCTTTTTTTTCTGCTTTAAGAGCGCTGTTTGATCTTAATAAGTCTAATGCATTATCTAGATCGCCCTCACACTCTACAAGTGCTTTTTTGCAATCCATCATGGCTACACCAGACATATCTCTAAGTTGTTTTACTAAAGCTGCTGTAATTTCCATTATTCCTTTTCCTCTTCTGTTTTATCTTTGGTTTGTTTCTTCTCTTCTTCGGAGTCTTCAGAAGGAGCTGTTGAAACATTTTCAACCGTTTCAACTTCCTCAACTTCAGCTACTTGTTCAGGATCTGAAATCTTTGGCTCTTCTTTTTTTGCTTTCTGAATAATTGGAGTTTCTGAGTCTGATTTAGCTACAAAACCTTTTGAAGATTCAAGACCTCTCTCACATGCATCTGAAATTATTTTAGTAATTAGTCTAATTGATCTAATTGCATCATCATTACCAGGAATAACAGTATCGATACCATCTGGATTTGAATTTGTATCAACTAAAGCTATCACAGGAATTCCCATTTTCTTTGCTTCAAGTACAGCGATTTTTTCATATTTAACATCTATTACGAAAATTGCATCTGGAAGACCCTTCATGTCTTTAATACCGCCGACACTTGCTTGAAGTTTTACATATTCTTTCTGAATTTCTACAGCTTCCTTCTTAATAAGTTTTTCAATTCTTCCAGAAGATATCATTTCTTCAATATCTTGAAGTCTTCTTATAGATCCTCTAATGGTTTTCCAATTTGTAAGGGTTCCACCTAACCATCTTTTGTCTACATATGGTAAATCTAACCTTGAGGCTTCTTCTTTGATTGTCTTGCTTGCAGATCTTTTAGTTCCTACAAATAAAACTTTATTGCCCTTTGAGCAGATGTCTTCAACCTTTGAAGCTGCTGCGCTTAGATATTCTTGAGTAAGCTCAAGATCAATAATGCTTATTTTTTTTCTAGTATCGAAAATATATTTATCCATTTTAGGATTCCAAAATCTTTTCTGATGACCGAAATGGACGCCTGCATGAAGCAGGTCTTTAATTGAAACTACGCTCATATTATTTCTCCTTAGGGTTATTTCTCCAGCCTTCTTATTGCCAACTCAAAGAGCACCCTAGCAATAATCTAAATAAGACCTTCGTGATTAAAGTTTGTGTATTTTATAGAAGTTAAGAGTGTTTTTAAAGAAATATATGACTTAATTTTCAATAGAGTTTAGATCATAGATCCCTGGAATTCTTCCAATAATCTTTTTACTGGCTTTAAGTGCGCCATTAGCAAAAATTTTTCTTGATAGAGCTTTATGGATGATTGAGATTTGGATATTTTCGTTAGTAAATTTAATATCATGTATTCCAAAAAAGCTACCCTTTCTAACGGAATCAGTGTGTATTGATGATATTAAATTTTTAACATCCACTTCTTTGATTAGAGCTTTGAGCTCAATGGCTGTTCCAGATGGGGAGTCAATTTTATTTATATGATGAAATTCTTTTATTTTGCATGATGTGGGTTTATCTAAATTATCTATTATTTTTTTGATTCCATTTTTTAAATTATGTATTCCGGTGCTTAAATTAAAAGATAGCAAAATGGGTAATAATATTGATAATTCATTAATTTCTTTTATTTGATCATCATTGAAACCAGTCGTCCCGATAATAGCTGGGATAAATATTTCTTTCTCT
>Ga0213865_10002627_pt1 | contig 11281 bp, 20 predicted proteins | sample PICome_6_FD_160100 | JGI IMG/M metagenome (GOLD analysis project Ga0213865, IMG submission 160100) | Coastal seawater microbial communities near Pivers Island, North Carolina, United States - PICO282 | ecosystem: Environmental > Aquatic > Marine > Coastal | place: USA: North Carolina...
AGTTTCTTGTCTATTGCGCTTGTACGGCTCGTAATAATCCTTACGCCATGAACGTCCTTCTAAACAAAACACAACATGATCTGCCTTAAAGTCAGACCATGCTTTCTTTACACTATTAAGTGTAATGTGTAGTGCCATACCCACTTTATCGTCAATACTGCCACGCACTACATGACGGGCTCTAAAGAAAGTATTTGCTGTATCAACTAGTACATAAGTTGCCATTTAGTTCTTCTTCCACATATCGTTTCAATTCATGGTCTCCAATGTTATCGGGTATTTCATTCTTATAAAACAATCGATAACTATCACTACCATATTTTCCTATTCCATATAACATTGTAGCATCATTTCCGTCCCATGTCAAGTAATCATTTGACATTCGTCGCAAACGCTTTTCACGTACATTTACCATCCCCAGCGGTTGTATTATATGTTTGATTGTTTCTGGAGTTGTATTTAACAAGTGTACAGGCGTAGGGCAAATACCGAATAACATAGGTAGTACACGTTTCACTTGTTTTCTATTTGTCTGATTCAAACAAATAACACCTACCATATGTTGCCATACAGTTGATACTTGTTGTTGTACCATTAAATCATCTCGCATCATGATACTTCACTACGTCCTTTGTCAATTGGAACTACATTAATATGACCCATATTTCTATCGGTGCTCTGTCCCTCTTCTTCGAGCATCTGCGAAACAATAGTCCGAAACCAACCATCAACAATCTGCTCGTTTGTTTCTCCTTTGTATCCAGCATCAAGTAACTGTTCTATAAACTCATTGTTCCAATCAAGTTCAAAGAAACCATTACGAATATTATCTGGATTTACTTGTGTATCAAGTACAGCAACCCAAGGTTCGCCTGCTTTAGTAGCAGCTTCTTTTTCTGCTTCTAGAGCTTCTCGTCTGATATCTTCAGTAGTCTTTTCAACCGCAGTATCTTCTTGTGTCTTTTTGTCTCTTACTAGTTTACTCCACCAACCCATTGTTTTCTCCTTTTATAAAAAACACCAAGGTAGTGTTTTTTTACTGTCTGTTCCTCGTTTAGCATCACACTCTAACAAGTATTGTTGCATCTTTACATTTAAAGATTCGTTGTATACACTGTCCTCACAAAACTTTTTAAGTTCCGGTATTTTAGTATTATTGTATACATTTTTTATTACCTCTGGTTTTAACGCATCCAAAGATAAAATTTCCGGATGTGTGAGTAGATTAAAACTAATCTTATCTTGATCAAAATAGTTACGCAAGTTATCAAGATCAGGAAGGTTAAGTGCTTGAACAGTTGTACTGATAGTTAACATATCAGTCATTTTAGAAAACTTGTTCCACAGTTGCATTTTTTCATCCCACTTTCCGGGAAATCTTATTAGGTCATCAACATCTTTTACACCGTCAAAACTTACACATAAATCAAACAAATCAAACTTTTCACAAACTTCTAGTAATCTTTTGTCAGCTGTTGTTCCATTTGTTTGTATAATAAGTTTTGTGTGCTTTCTGTTAAACTCGTGTTCGCTCAGCCTTTTTAAGAATCTTATTACACTTTTAATATAAAACGGCTCTCCACCAGCAACATATATTCTTTTAGCAATATCAGCAGTATTTTCGTAAATATAATCCCAATCTGGTTCTTGATACTTTGTTCTAGAACTACTAAAATATTTGTTATATATTTCCTTATCTTCTTCCCATTTACTACTAAGATCTGGAGTACACATTAAGCATTTTAGATTACAAGTGCTGTCTGGACGAATATCCCAACTTACTAAATCGTGATTTATATAACCTTCTGACGTAACATCGATAGGATCTTCGTCAAACATTTTTAAACTTTTTGTTCTTTTGCTTTTAACACCTGCATCTTCTTTTTGATAGCAACTAGCACATTCAATAGGCCGCTCACCATTTAAAAACTTCTTTCTAAAATCTTGCATTGGTTTGAAGTTTTTTATGTCTTCGATAGAGTCAGCATATCCAACACTTCTTGCTCTACAACAGCCTGCTATTTTAAACTTTCCATTTAGTTTGGTTACAGTAGCAGTCTGAAAGGCATGCCAACAACTTTCACTATAGTCCTGCATTTCTAGCTCTTTCTTCAAGATTAGGTTCCCCAGGCGTTGCCGAATAAGCTGATGTGGAGTCTTGGAGTGAAACGCCATCCTTTTTCCATACATGCTTCGGCGACTTCTTTAACATTGAGATTGTATTCTTCCGAACGTCCGCCAAGCGGCATAAGATATACTGGACATTGTACCCCGGCGTCTCTGTAAGCGTCCACAGCTCTTGTAACTTCTTCAAAGTCATCTTGAGTAGCGACAACAAACTTGAGATAAATGTCGCTACCGTCAACAAGGCTATACTCACGAGCAACAGCAGGCAGTATAGCAGTTTCCCAAGGTTCTCCTGAAACACTAAGTTTTGGGGAGCAACTCCAAGTAACCATAAATCTGTCTTGAGTGTTGAGATAGTTATAGAAATCTTCGTGTAAAGATTGAGTAGTGTTTGTTTCAAATGTAACATTTTTTAAGTCTCGCATACGTGGGTGTTCGAACAACTCAATATATAGTCTTTGCCACGCTAACAAAGGCTCGCCACCTGTTAGAATCAAGTGTATATCCTGTCCGTTATCCTGTGTCCATTTACCATTAGGAGTAAGTGACAACAAATGTTCAACTACTTCTTCAACTTCTGCTTGTCTATTAAAGTGTTTGAACTCTGGGTAGATACTTGCATATGTATCACATCCTGTGTGAATGATAGGCAAATCCTCAAATTTTTCTGTAGTTTCGTGTACACCAGCATCGATGAGTGCTTTTACTTCTGCATTGTAACGTTGACCTTCTTTGTGTTGTTCCCAACGATCTTTTTTAATGTTTGTACCAAAGTTCATACAACGAAAGTTACAACCAAAGGTGCGTAGGAATACACTGGGTACTCCTACATACTTGCCTTCACCTTGTACTGAATAAAATGCTTCTGAATATCTTAGTTTCATAATGGAAGACTCCCTGTCCACAGTTCATTTGCAAGACTAATCATACCCATTACAAATACTACTACAACAAATACTTGTGCCATGCGCACTGCAATATAATCACCCATTAGCAACTAAACTCCTGTTGTAGTTTAATGTTGTCAAAGAACTCTTTCTTTGTGCCTGCGTCATGTTTAAATGCACCTTTTAGCACAGTTGTTTGTGTAAGTGAACTATGTGCCATAATGCCACGATTCTCACAGCAACCGTGTGTTGCTTGAATATAAACACCTAAGTGTTCTGCACCAGTTGCTTTACCAATCTCACGTGCAATGTCATTTGCAAGTTCTTCTTGCAGTGTACCGCGTCTAGCACACCATTGTGCAATACGTGTATATTTAGATAGTCCAATAAGTTTTTCACTAGCAATAATACCAATATATGCAACACCGCTTACTGGCTGGTGATGATGCGAACACATGCTACGTAGTTCGCTTCTAACAACTAACATACCTTCATAGCGTTCGTCCGAGTCATTTGGAAATGCTGTTGCATCAGGCTTAGGATCATAACGTCCTGCCATAATCTCATTAAAGTACATTTTAGCAAGACGTCTTGCAGTACCTTGTGAGTTAGGATCGTTATAGCGATCAATTACTAGTGCGTCTAATACTTGATTAAATGCTAGTGTTGCATCTTCGATAAGTGCTTCTTTATCGCCTTTTTGCAATACTTCTGAAATATTGTCGCCAGCCCAATAACGGATACCGGCATCTTCTAGTTTTTGTTTAATTTGTAGTGCTTTGCTCAATTTTAATCTCCGAGTTAAAGACGTGGATGTCTTATTGTTTTATTATATGATATATTTAGGTTTTTGTCAATAGTTTTCTTCAATATACGGTAAATATTTTTCAGCTATTGCACAATGAACTTCATAGTTGTAGTGTTCTTTGTCCTCTACAACCATTTTAGATATTTTCATTCGATGTCTTTCGAATAAAAAATCCTCTGCAGATTTATATACGAATCTTACATTACGGAATCCTCTATACAAATCTGTATTTTTTGGTAAATGAATCCTATTGTTTATAGTCCAAACATATATAGGAATATCAGTATTTGCAAACATATGATCAATAACAGTCATATCTGCAATATAATCTCTTAACTGTAAGTGAGTAAGTGCTTCATGCCATAATTTTGTGTAGCGATATTGATTTTCGAGTATTTCAAACTCTCCATATGGGTTATCTATACTGCCTCGGAATCCTTTAAACTTGTCCCAAAACTCTTCAAACTGACCCATTAACGCTTCATACCTGTTACCTGCGTAACGTTTATCGGTATATCTATGTACAAGACCGTTAGCACTATCTTCGTTGCGTTCTAAGAATGCATCTTTAGTATAACTTTCTCCTAGATCTAAACTAGGGTCGTTTGCAATCAAATATCTATTCCAGTGTGTGCTTTGTATAAAAACTTTGTCTACTTCGTATCTATCTAATAAACAGCTTATCCAAATAGGAAACTTTCTGTTACAGCCGCCTGCTTGTGCATATATAGCAGATGGCTGATTTTTTTGTGCAGAGTATATTTCTGCATAATTATTCTCAGTCCAGTACAGTGCTTGACCAGATGCGTCAATAGTATAACCTGCACTGTGGCTATCACCTAAGAATAAAGTTGTAGACATTACGCTCCGAAGTGTTGTTTAAGCATTTCTAAACGATCTGTAGCAGAAGCCATTTTATCAAGTTCTTCTTGAATAGCTTCTACAATATCGCTGTGTTCTCCAATACCTACACTTTGGTTCATGTAGACCATAACATTTGTTTTTGCACGTTCTAGCTCGCCTTCGGCATGCATACGTGCAGCTTTAACTAGTTGTTCTTGCATTTTCTTGCTCCTTTAATCTTTTTTGCAACTGTTTTTCTTCGTATTCTGCAAGTTTCTGACGATATTCGTCTTCACTTAACTTGTGCCAACCTATACATTTTCCAGTTGGCGATCTTCCGCATCCACATGCCATAGTTTATAGTTTCCTTTCTCTGGTATTACGTGTCGCACACCTCCGCGGGGATCTGCCATGTCATCCTTGCGACGTGGGATGAGATGTACATGTGGCCACATTACAGTTTGACCTGCTTCCTTGCCTACATTTTGTCCTACATTATAAGCATCACAATATCCTGATTGTACCCAATCATATCCCCATGCATATGCAGCTTTGTAACACAGTGCTAGTTTTTCCCAAGTTTCTTCTTTTGGAACAAAAAGAACATGTCCTTCTGTTACCGGAAAGCCGTCCTTGAATACAGCATAGTCTCTTGTGTCAATAACAATGTCAGTCCATGGAATGTCAGTATAGTTCATCTTCTTTTACCTGCCATCTCTTTCTTTGCACGAGCTAGTGTTTTCTGTTTACGTGTGATTTCTTCACGCAACAATCCACAATGCTGTGATTTGTTGCCGTCCTTGTACATTTGTTCTAGTTCAGCCTTTTTTCTAAGTATTGTTTTTTCTAAAGAAGCTATATATTCCTTATTCATATTGACCTACATTCTCCCAAGGATATACTAGCCAAACATCTTTTTCAGCTTTGTTAACTTCATGCACACTATAATCGACAGTACCGTTAAACTCGCTTGACAAGTTGTCTGTAATAGTAGCAAAGCGAACATTGTTATGCCATACTGTATTCCAACTTCCTTCATCAGGCAAACAACTTGACTGCCAATCCTGTTTGATCCAGTTAAATGTAGCACCAGTATCATTTATGTCATCTACAATAAGGATTTTTTTACGCTTATGTACGTCCCAGCGACTTTTGTATATTGCACGTTCTTCTTCGTCAATATACCCAAATGCATCTTCGCTCATCCAACAGTTACTTTCGCTTTCACTATCGTCATCACGTAAACTTACTTTTAATGCTTGACCAGGCACATTTAACATATTACTAAGAATAGTAGCAGGCACATTGCCGCCTCTTGTAATACCTACAATGTAGTCAGGACGCCAGTTGTCTTTGTACATTTGTAAAGTAATATTTACACAGGCATTCTCTATATCTTGCCAACTGTAATAGTGTTTATTCATCTTTAGCACCTCTTGCTAGATATTGTTCGTTGTGAATCCACTCGCCGTCTTTTACAAAACCCCACTCTGTAGCTTTTTGTCCCATAAAGAACAAACTCCAGCAAGGTATCTCATTTCCGTTTGCATCTTTATCAAGTTCTAGATAATGCAAATCACTTGCCCGACGATAACGGAAGTGACCAGGTCCTCTCCAAAAACGTCCTTCAGGAGTATTTTCGTAGTATCCACCTCGTAGGATAAGTGTGGCATACGACCATGGATGATCGTGTAATGTAGGTTCATCACTAAGTAGTACTTTGTGTAATGTAATATTAAACGGAAAACGTTTTCTATCCTTTAGAAATACATAGTAACGAATAAGATACGGTACGTTACTGTCTCGTTCTGTAATAACTCTGCGTCTTCCGAGTTTGTCCATAATCTTAGAAAGGAATGTCATCATCTAACCCTTGTTCTTTAAGTTTACCTTTATAGTCTTGATTGCACATGTCGTATACGCTTTTAAAGTTCCGCCAAACTTTTTCTAGTCCTGGATAATGTTCACACATACGTTCTACTCTTTCTGGATCGATGTTAACATTATTATAGATCCACCCAATGTCAATAGTGTCAGAAGTATTAGTGTCTAGAGTAAACGTGCCGTCAGTTGTACTAGTGTCAAAGGTAATATTACTTACACTATCACCTGCCCAGTATGTTGTAGTTGCACCCATAGTATTGTCTAGATTGATAGTAATGTCACCAGTAGTGTCTAAGATATCATCCAACTTATAATCATCCAAGTTGATAGTTAAAGTATCATCCTTCTTTGATTGCGTCATATAATGCTGCTCCGCTAAAAAATTCTTTGTTTAAACGAGTACGTTGCTTATCTAAACTTACTAGGTAATCGTCGTAGTTTTCCATGTAGTCACGAATCTTAGCAACAAGTTCGCCGCGGTGTGTTCTGTAACTACCGTAATCTTCAGTCCATGCACTAGGATACGTAAACTCGGGCGCAGCCATTTCGCTGTAGCTCAGTCTATCTGGAACCATAGGAATAGCATTTACAAGTGCGCCTTCATACCAACTAATACCAAGTGTTTCCTGCAAGTTAGCTGAGAACACCATTTTTGCTTCACCTAGTAGGTTATGATATTCAACTTTGCTTAGTTCGCGCTCCTGACATACCACAAACTCATATTCAGGAAGTTGTTCCGCTAAGTCACGGAAGATATCTACTTGTTTCTCAGGAGCAATACGATGCGGGAAAAGAATAAGATCTCGTTTCTCCATACCACTGTAAGTAACAAGACTTTCTTTTAGATACTCCATAGGCCAACCAACACGAATAATACGTTCTTCTTCGCCTGCAAGTGCTTCTTCTACCATATCTTCAACATATGGATCATCTTCAAACAGTGTGCGTACAAACATCTCAATATGAAAGTCTGTAGCAAAGAAGTTATCATCGTATGTGTAGTACATGCTCTTTTCAGCATGTCTTACCCAAGGTGCATCACCGATTAATCTTCCCAGGAAATCTTGTGGGTCATAACTACCAGCATGCCACAAGCCGCCAATGCGAATGCTAACACCCAGTAGCTCTGCCATGTAGCGTAGTTGTATAACTGTAGGATTCCAGGCATCGGTATACAAAAAATAGTCACCAGTTTTGACTTTCCCTTCACAGAACATCTCTCCTATCTGTTCTAGTTGTTTACTCTTGTACACGTTAGTACCGCCAAAGTTAAGAAAAGCCCCAGGCGTAGTAGCCTGAGGCGTTTCTCCTCCACTAATAACTACAACTTCTGTGTTCGTAGCCCGTTGCAGTTGCTTTGGAAGATAGTCCTTCCATTGTTTAGTGTAACGTGTGTCAACTGCTTCGATGTCTACGATATAGATAGTCATTAGTTTCTCCGATTATTAAACTTACGTCCTGCAGTGCGAGCTTTAGCACGTAGCCAACCCTGGTACTTTTGATAGGCTTGCCAGTTAGGCGAATCCTTTTTGTAAAGGTCTGCTTCGTCGTAGACCTTACCTTCAAAGCGACAATAGTCGCGATACTTATCCAAGTCGTTGAACACTTTAGTATATGCTTCACGATTGTATTCGATTGCCATAGTTTTTTCTCTCTCTATTAGCATTTATAGTTGTGGTTTAGGATAAAAAATGTTACAGCCATTTTCGCCGTCTTCGGCAACTTCAATCTCTACAAAGCGGCCGGGATACTTTGCAGAAATTTTATCATACAGTTCATCTGCGATCATTTCGCATGAACGGTGATTTAGATTGAGCACTTCACTGTCGGACGTACTTTCTCCATTATATAATCTTTCCATCCAACGTTTGAACTGGATGAACTCGATGTCTCTATCGTTGTGGAACACCTCGATACGCACCCTGAAATGGAAAATATGACGATGAGGCACGCCAAGAAACGAAACATCATCCCAGTCACCTGTTGCCAACTTTGGATCAGTGTCTGCTCCTGGGTACATATGGACACCTTCTTTACGGAAAGTAACCCAAATACTACGTGCTGCCTTTTGCATAACATTGTCTTGTGCCATTTTAAAGTCTTCTTCTCTCATTCTACGTTTCATGTAGTCTGCATAACGTTCTTGTTCTTGCATTGTCTTTATAGTATACTTTCATTCAATAACTTTGTCAAGGCCATATTTGCTCCAATCCGTAAATTTTTCTCTATCTAACAGATCGTGCAAGCTATGACACCAGACGCCTGGGTTTGTTGCCTTAAAGTCTTTATCATCAATCTTCAACATAGTGTTGTAGTTCCACAGTTTCGCATAAGGCAATGGAATGCGCAGTTGTGGGATAAAGTTGTCGTATTCAACCAATGCTGATTCTAAAAATGCTTCTGCAAGTGAAATAGGAATATCCAAAGTACACAGTTTACCTGCTGTTAGAAACGCTTTGATCATGTTTTCCCAAGGATCCCATTGATCAGCATCTTCAGGAAAGTTAGTACCTGGATTGAAACTGTGATTAGCACCAAAGAAAATATGTTCACATTCTTCTTTGTCGTACCAAAACTGTATCTCGTCACAGGGTTGTACACCGGTTACAAACAATGTTTTTAATCCGTAGGCAGGAGTTTTTTCAACCTCAATACCGGTAAAGTATTTTACGCTAGATTTAACTCCTGAATTATAATCTCTTTTCATTTATACACCTGTAAAGAACAGTTTTGTTCTATTTGAGTTAACAATACTTTCCATCTTTTTCATCACGCCTGCAGGAATCCGAAACTGATAATAACCGCTTTCTTGAAGTTCAAGATATGCCCACTTTTCATTACCATTAATATACTCTAGATCTTTTGAACTACCTATGTTTTGTAAAAGAACACCACGACAGTGATCCCATGCTTCTTTTAGATTTTTCTGGATATCTGGATCTGTAAAGTCATAAACTTGCGCACTAACTACAACATTATCACCTGTGAGTTCGTTTACTTTATGTTTCACTCTGTAATGTCTTTGCGCTTTATCAAAAATATTATTACCTGCTTTCCAGTCATTATCGATAATGTCTTGAGGTAGCATTGCACCTATAGTATGTCCGCTAGTGCTATCAAACTTGCGTGTTTTAACTTCGACACCCATTTGTGGCAAGTCGATGCCTTTGCCTCTATTTACAGTGTATCCGTTATCTTCTAGTTGATCTTCAACCCAACGTCCGATATTGCCATTACATTCTTCCATTGGAATCACAGTCCCAACATCAATAGCCTTGTTTAGTTTAGTTACATTTACTGTCATCCTAGTGCCTTTAGTTCTGTTTCCAATCTGTGTATTTCGTCTTTGAGCCATAGTTTTTGAGTTTTCTTACGGTTAATTACACCGTCATCTACAAACTTATTATACATGTCTTTTACTTCGTCGTCAAGTGCTCTATGCTTACGATAAAGCTCTTGTAGGTGTGTAGCAATTTTATTGTGTTTCTCCGTGAAGTTGCTCATCTTCTAAATCCTCAAGTTTTTGTATTTGTGCTTCAGTAAACTCTTCGTCGTCTACTTCTACATCTTCTACATCAAATAGTTCAGCAAACTTAGGTCTGGCACTAACAATCTTTTTGCCAGTATAACCTCTTGTGCCTCTAATACTCATAAAGAACTTTTCGTGTTCTTGAATAACAGCAAGTGAATCTTCTAGCGTAGTCTTTGAGAATACTGCTTCCACAACATCTCTAAAAAATACCCTGTCAAATTGTTCTTGTACAAGCATCCTTGGAATACAGCCATTGTCGTATTGTCTATTTGCTTCTTGTACTGCATTTATATGACTCCAAACATTATGACCCATTTGGATCGCATATGAAAAACTATCCCATGATGTTTTTCCTTCTTTGCCGATCTTGTTCAAGTCTCCGGGAGCATAAGTGCAAACGTCTGATACTTTAAGTTCGGCAGTGATGGGACTGTCTTCAAAGTTTTTAAATATCCCATCTGATACAGTAGCATCTCTAAAGAGACGGTTGTCTGTAGCATATTTTTTATTGTCAACTGACGGCACCATTCGATATGTCCATTTCGAACGATCCTCTGTTTCATTCTGTATGTATACCTGTCCGTTTGCGGTTGCGAGGAAAGGACTAGCACAGTCAAAAGTGATAGTGAAGTTTTCATTATAATACTTCCTTACTGCTCGTTGGATGTCTGTTAACAACAATGCCCATTCTAGTTTACTTGTACCCAAGAAGTGCATTACATCGTGTATGCCTTTTTGTAGCAAGCCGTCGTAGTGTAGTGTAACAATACGTCTTAGTGCAAGCTCTAGATCACACATGTTTTGTCCACCCATTGACCAGCCATTAAAGTGGTTGTCTGGATACTTTGCAGGGTCACAAAAGTCTTTCATTTGTTCGTACCAGTCATCTGCTTCTACATGATTTTCGCCTTGCAGAACATTTAAGAACTTACAAGCACCAGTACGATGTTTCATAAAGTATTCGTTGTTAATACGTGTTGCTTCTACTGCTTCTTGGTAAGTTGAAATGCCTGTTGCTTTTGCACCTTCTGGGCTACGAGCAACCCACGCTGGAATATCAAGGATCATGCCATAGTCCATATACGCATCCATCCAACGCAACACACCGTCACGTTTCTTTTGTGCTTTTGGACAGTTAGGATCTTTCCAATCACCTTCCCAAACACCTTTACCAATCTGGAAGCCACCGCTATCGCCAAG
>Ga0213865_10002628_pt1 | contig 11280 bp, 21 predicted proteins | sample PICome_6_FD_160100 | JGI IMG/M metagenome (GOLD analysis project Ga0213865, IMG submission 160100) | Coastal seawater microbial communities near Pivers Island, North Carolina, United States - PICO282 | ecosystem: Environmental > Aquatic > Marine > Coastal | place: USA: North Carolina...
AGGGCGACACTGGCGCAGGAGGTGCGAACGGCACTAACGGCACTAACGGCGCAGACGGTGCGGATGGCGCGGACGGTGCAGCGGCAACGATTGCAGTCGGTACGGTTACAACGGGCGCAGCGGGGTCAAGTGCGGCAGTAACCAATTCCGGCACTTCAAGCGCTGCGACGTTTGATTTCACGATCCCGCAGGGCGCAGCGGGCGCAGCGGGTGCCGATGGGGCAAACGGCGCGGACGGGGCGGACGGCGCGGCAGCGACAATCGCGATCGGCACCGTCACAACGGGCGCGGCGGGGACAAGCGCAGCAGTAACTAACTCCGGCACCTCAAGCGCAGCGACCTTTGATTTCACGATCCCGAAGGGTGACACCGGGGATCAAGGACCAGCAGGTGCGGACGGCAACGACGCCACGATCACTGTGCAAGACGACGGCACCGCACTCGCGACAGCGGCGACGGTCTTTAACTTCACGGGCGCAGGCGTAACAGCCGAAGGCACTGGCAGCACAAAGACCATCAACATTCCCGGCGGCAGTGGCTCTGGCAGCATCCAGTCTGAAGAGCACTTCTCGATCACGTCGTCCACCACGACACTGACCATGGGCGGCGCTTACGCGGCCACCCACATTGAGGTCTACCTCAACGGCGTAAAGCTGCGGAATGACGCCACCTCGGGCTGGACCGTCAGCTCAAACACGCTGACCATAGCCAGCGGCCTGATCCCCGGCGACGAAGTCACCATCGTCAAGCTCGAAAGCGCCAGCTCGTTCACTGTTTCCAGCACTTTCGCCAACCTCTCCGACACAACTGTCACCAGCCAAACCTCTGGCTCTGCTGACAACACGTTAATCAAATACGACGGGTCTGCATACGTTCCGACCAGCTTGGCAGAGGACAGCAGCGGCAACGTCACCAGCGTCGTCGCAGGTGACGCCGGAAATGTTTCGGTCAACATCCGTAAGGCTAACCCTCGAACCACAACAGGAACTCACTCGCTTGTCGGCGGTGCAAGTCTCTACTACGCAAACGCTGCTGCGACCTATGATGTAAGCGCTCTGACAGTTGGCGACATTGTGACGATTTATAACGAAGGCGGCGGCGCTGTGACGATAAACAGTGGCGGATCAGTCAGCTTGTTCAAAGACGGCGAGGCCAGCGCAGTAGGCAGCGCCGTAACAATCGCCGCCGACACCATAGCGACCGTCACCTGTGTCAGCGCAACGAAGGCAATCATCACCGGGAGTGGCATCTAATGGGTGCAGTCGCAGGAATGATGGGCGTCACAGCCACGCTTGGCGGCGGGGGGCTTGGCCCCGTGATCGTGTCCGCTTGGGGCGCGGGTGGGGCTGGCGGCAACGTAAATGGCTCGGGCGACGGCGAAGACGCGGGGCCGGGAGGCAACGGCGCTTTCCTCGAATTTAAGATTGAGGGCCTTACGGGCTCCGAGACAATCTATGCGTTCCCCGGCGGCGGCGGCTCGGCGTTTTCCGATCAAGACAACGGCGATGGCGGCGGCGGCGGCGCTGCGACGGTCGTTTACATTAGCGACGGCACCAACACCGATTACCTTTGCGTTGTCGGCGGCGGCGGCGGCGGCGGCGGCGTTGGTAGCGACCCAGACAACCGTGACGCGACCGCTGGCGCGGCTGCTGGCGCGGCGGGTGGGAGCGGCGACAACGCCGAAGACCCCGGCAACGGCGCGCGCGGCGGCACGGGCGGCACTCAAACCGCAGGCGGGACAAACCCTGCAAACGCAGCGGCGAACCCGCCGACAAAGGGCACCTACGGCCAAAACGGTGGCGTGGGGCTACAGAAAAATTTTGCGTCTCCGACCGGCGGCGCAGGCGCGGGGGGCGTCATAGGACACAGCTTCGGCGGCTCTGGCGGGGACGGCGGGCTTGAGAACGGCTCCGAGGCTGGCGGCGGCGGCGGCGGCGGCGGCTGGTTTGCTGGCGCTGGCGGCAGTGGCGACGACGGCGGCAACGACGCAGGTGCGGGCGGCGGCGGCGGCTCAACGAAGCTGAACACGGCCCCGAGCGGTTTTTCTTATGTGACGATCACGCAAGTTGCAACGTCCGCAGGCACGGCGTCGCCAAACGTTCAATATGACGGCGCAGCAAGCACGCAGGCCGCAGGGGCGACCAATGAATTTTCAGCGTCAGTTGCGGGGCAAGCCGGGCGAGGCGGGCAGGTAAACGGGGAGGCTGGTCTTAGCGGCGCAAACGGCAGGGTCGCAATCGGATTAGAAGGTGGCACCGCCACAATCAACACAACGGCCACGTCAGGCGTCAACTCACTGACGTCGGCACTGTGAGGACCACATGACAAACCAACTTGAAAACGCAAAACTGCCTCGATCAATTTCCGTTAACACCAGCGACGGCCTAGACGTTGACGGCGTGGTCACAGACAGCCTTAGCAAAGACGTCCGCAGTCCTAAACACGCCAGCACCTCTGCGGCGCTAGAGATCACGGCGTCAGGTGTCTATACGATCACAGGCAACCACACAATCACCTTTGGCACTGCCTCTGGCGAGTTGGTGGCAGGTGATATTGTCGTCCTTTACAACCAACACACAGCGGCTGTTTCCGTCGAAGATGGGGACTTTACGACCTTTTACATCGAGGGCGAAACGACCGACCGAGCGGCAGTCAACTTAGACGCAGCGGGCATCGCAACTGTCGTTGTTTTAAGCGCGTCAAAGGCAATCATCGCCGGGTCGGTGTCAGCACCATGAGCATTATTCTCGGCGGTGCTGCTGCCGCAACAAGTGGGGCGCGCGACCCTTTCTTTAGCGATGTTGTTCTGTTGATGAATAACGCTGTTACCGACCTGTCGAACAACAACACCTCGGTCACGTTTAACAACACGACGCTGAACTCGATGACGTTACCGGACGGCTCAACTGGGAACGCTATACAACTCGACGCGGGAGATTATTTCACGACCGCTGACGCCATTCCCGGCTTCGGGACAAGTAATTTCACGGTTGAGTTTTACGTCAATTACTTCGCCGCGATTAACAACAACTTTTCGGCACAGCATGACGTGAGAATTGGAAACGCTCAAATCGGCATCCCCCTGCTGTGGCTCAACCAGCGACGCCCTTACTTGGCCGCAGGCACTAGCACAACGGGCAGCGACAGCGCGAGAATTATCGCCTCGTCAGCGCTCTCCGAAAACCAGTGGTATCACCTAGCGATTACGCGCGATGGAACGACGCACCGCCTATATGTCGATGGCGTTGTTCAAGGCAGTTGGAACTCAAGCAGCGTTTTGAATTTTAACGAAACGCACGGGCTGCAATTTAACCGGCGCTACAGCGGCACAACTTATGCCGATGATTACTATTTATGCAACCTGCGCCTGACCTATGGAACGGCGCGCTATGGCGGTTCGAATTTTACGCCTGAAACGGCACCATGGCCGACGAGATAGGGGGCAACATGACAGACGACGAGATCAAAAAAATGGCCCGCGAAGTAGTGAACGAAACGCTGCACCGCATGGGCCTCGACCCCGAAGACCCCGACACAACGTCAGACGTGGCCGACCTCAAGGCGCTGCTAGGCGCGTGGCGGTCAACGAAACGCACGGTCGGCACGACGATCACGCGCGTCGTCACGCTCGCGGTGTTGGGCGCGCTGGCGCTGGGGGCCATGATGCAGATACGCGGCGGAGGTGGCGAATAAAATGGCGATCAAACATCGGGGCGTTACGTTCCAAGGTTACAACAAGCCCCGCCGTGGCGAGGCGGGCAGTAAAAAGAAATTTGTCGTTTTGGCTAAGGAAAACGACACCGTGAAAATGATCCGTTTCGGCGACCCGAATATGAGCATCAAAAAAGACCAGCCAAAGCGCAAGGCGAGCTACTGCGCGCGCTCTGGCGGTATCAAAGGCACCGACACCAAGCTGAGCGCGAACTATTGGAGCCGCAAAAAGTGGTCTTGTTAAACAACGATAAAATTCTCGGGGCGCAGTACCGCGAAGCCCCGTATCACGGCGGGGCGCTTAATCGCGATTTGCCGCTCTTTGTCATCGCGCACGACACGGCGGGCCGATCAACGAAAAGCTCCCTCGATTACATTGCCAGCGGCGCGCGCAAGGTCTCCTATCACGCAATCATTTCGCGCGCCGGGCTGATCATTCAAATGGTGCCTCTCAACCGTCGGGCCTGGCACGCCGGATCTTCTGAGCATCCCGACAAGCCGTGGATCAAGGCGCTAAACCGCTGCTCGATCGGCATCGCCTTTAGCAACCCCGGCGAGCTTACGCGCGCGACCGACGGCTCGTATAAATCTTGGTTTGGCGCTCAATACCCTCACAGCGAAGTCGAGCGCGGCCACCGCGACGGTCGCGACACTTGGCACCTGCCGTATACCCCGCAGCAACTCTCGACGTTTGAGCGCTTGGTCTTGGCGCTTGACAGCGAGTATGGTCTTGATGGCGTACTTTCTCATCACGACGTCGCACCCGATCGCAAAGTTGACACTTCGCCGACGCTTGACCCAATGCTGCGCGCGCTGACACAACAGGTCGAAGACAAGGCCGAAGGCATGCCAATCGGCGAGCGCGCAATCGTCGCGACGATCGGCGGGCTTAACCTTCGCGCCGAGCCAAACATCAACGCAAAAATCATCGAAACAATGCCGTGGAATACAGGGCTTACCGTCGAGCCGCCGATCAAGCGGACGGGGTACGTCTTCGTCACGACCGACGACGGGCAAGCAGGATGGGCTCACTCAACTTATCTGCAAGGGATTTGAAATGTCTGACACAAACGGAAAGCCGTGGATTTACTCGCGCACAATCTGGGGCGTTGTCATCATGGCCGCAGCCGGGCTCGCTTCGCAGTTTGGCCTTGCCGACGTAACGCCAGAGGCTCAAGCGCAAATCGTTGACTGGATCATCAACGCTGTCGGCGTCGGCGCAGCAGGTCTCGCGATTTGGGGTCGTGTGACCGCTTCGCAAAAAATCACATGAGCGCATTGCTGACGATTTTGCGCGTGCTGTTGCAAACGCTGATCGAGGCGGGGGTCGCCTTTCAAGCTGGCAAAAAGCACGCGCAAGACCAACAAAAGAAAACCGACGAAGAGGCCGCAGCGGATGCACTTGCAGCTAAAGACGACGTTAGCGGCGATCGCAGCGAGCTTATTGACCGGCTGCGCGCTTCTGGAAATCTCCGACAGTGACGAGCCTAGTCTGTCTGCGGCGTGCCTAGTCTTCGCGCCGTTGTCGGCCAGCGCGAACGACACGACCGAGACGATCAGGCAGATCGTGCAACACAACGCGGCAAGGGAGATCATTTGTGGCGAGTGAGACAGATTGGGACGGCTTCGACATCGGTCCGAACTCGGACGAAAACGACAGCGATGAAAAGTTGCCCGCCGAATTGATCAAAGCCGAAACGGTTGCGGAAATGGTCGAGGCGGCAATCGTCATGGGGCTAAACCTCAAAATTACTGTGCAAATGGGGGCTGAGACTGCGGTCGTAACGGTCCAAAGTGAGCAAGGCGACTTTCACTGACCAAAAAAAACCCCCGCAGTGCGCGGGGGTGACTTTGTTGAAAAGATTTTTGCGATCAAGAATACCGACTTTTCGCGTGTAAGTCTTTGAGTTTGCTTGCGAACAAATTTGTTTTTTTGTTCTGTTTGTTATTGGCGTCCGAAGTCGGACCTAAAATTCTAAAAGATCAGCGGTCAAAACCTCGATCTGTTGATGCTGCCTGACCTTCAAATCGGACATCACCTTGGCGAGCCCGATGATGGCCTCGGCATCAACACACATGACGGGAAAGTCGATTTCGTAAAGGCCCCGGTCTTCGGACATGAGCCCGATACCTGCGGCATTAGCAATCGCGACGATCCGTTGATCCATCTGCGAGGGGAATTTGACAACTTTAATTTCCGACACTGGACGACCTCCTGTTTTATGTCGTTTTCAAATGTTCATATCTTGTTCACAACGTCAAGACTGTGGTCAGGCTGATAGACGGCATAAAACTTTTCAATGACCGCCGTGCTATTGCCCGTGATCTTTCCGATTTTCCAAGGGCTCACGCCCTCAGCAACGCACCACGTCGTGAACGACCTGCGGAAAGCGTGCGAATGAATGACCGGCGCAAGATCGCGCAGCCGGTCGTTGTCACTGTTTGCCATGTGTTTGCGCAACGTTTTAAACATCGACCCCACAAGGATGCGCTGCCACATGACGTATTCACTGCCGTCGCGCTCGGCATAGGCGCGCTGCAAGATCGGGAAAAGATCGTCTGCGATTGCGATCTCAGGGCGGCGTTTTTTTGACTGCGCTTTGCCAACGACCGCAAAGTTGATGGTGCGGCGCTCAAAATCAACGCGAGACCAGCGCAGATCTCGATAAAAGCTGATGCGCCCGCCGGAGCGGCGGACCATGTGCAAGTAAATTTCAAGGTCGCTAAGCCGACCAGTTTGAGCGCTCCCGCTCGGCATGGTCTCAGCGAGCGCGAGGATCATGTCGAAGTCTTGTTTGCTTAGTACGAGCCGATCAATTTCTTCGTGCGCTATCTGCTGCGGCAGAGGCGGCATGTCGCCCGGCGCGATTAACCGCTCGCGTTTGCACTGATTGATGATTGCTCGCAGTACCGACATTTCGTTGACCAACGTTCCCGTTTTTACCAGAGCCCGACGGTGCTCAAAATATTGACGATAATCAATGTCTAAAAACGATTTGACTGGTTTGTGATAGGTAAAAAACGACAGCAGATGACGGCAAACGCTCATCAATGAGCGCAGCGACGGCGCGTCAGTGCGGGCAGCGATGAAGCGCTCGACGGCTTTGCCGAGTGTGACGGTCGTCTCGATGCTCTCGGTCCAACCCATTTCAATCATCTTGCGCGGCACTTTTTGCAGCGCAATGTCGTAATCTTTTTCGCCGAGCGAGACGCGCTTGGTCTGGCCGTCAATTTTGACTTTAAGCCAGTAGGCATTTTTGCTCTCGACCCACACAACGCGCGGCTGTTGCTGCTCTGCCTGCTTTTGCAGTTTGCGAGAGCGAGCCTTTGCCTGTTTTAGCGTTGCAAACAGGTTTGCGTCGCGACCTTCGGCAACATCGCCGCCGATCTGGTCGAGCCAAACGACGACAAACTTGTCGCCCTCTTTAATCTCGCGGAAACCGACCGCGTGACGGCTTGGTTTATCTAATCTCGATGTCATCGAAACCCTCCGACACTCGGCGGCGCTCGAAGTCGGCGTTAGCAGCCAACACGGCGTCGAGAAACTTCCGATCGACCGGCATTTTGCACGTCAAGACGTACCAATCAGCGCGGCCCAAAATCGGGTTGAATTGAATGTTGCTGCGCGCCAGCCTGACCGCCTCTTGGTCAAAGGCTTCGGGGCAGAGGTCGCGCGGCGCGACGTCAAAGAACTCGGACAAAATTTGAAGGCGCTTCCCTTTCGGGATATGCTCGCCCCGCACCCAACCCGAGAGGCTCTGCTGCGATAGCCCCGTCATCCGAGCGAGTTCTTGCTGCGTAAGGTCGCGATCCTGCATCATTGCGCGCAGTCTGCGACCGAAATCGGCATACCTGTCTTTCACAATAAGTTCCCTCCTTGGCGAAAGTTGCAAGACCGAACCTAACACACAACAAAAGGTTAACAAGTCAAACATCGGTATTTTGAGACAGGATTTCACTCACCCGACCGATGTTTATCCCGAAATCATCGGCGATTTGTTGATGACTTTGCTCAGGATGGAACTTTTTCCGCATAATGACGGCGTTCTTTATATCGTCCGTCACTTTATTAGAGGTCACTGGTGCGCGGGGGTGTGACAGCGGGCGACGGTGCATATGACCAAGCGCGCGCCAGATCGAGGCGCGCATTTCGTCGATGTTGTCAGTCTGCGCGGCGGCTTTCAAAATCGCGCGCGCCAGCGGTGTGTTTTGAGCCATTAGTCGTCATCCTCTTTGATTAGACCCTCAGCGCGCATGTAGGCGTAACCCTCAGAAACGCCGACCGCAAAAGCAGCCTTTTCGCCATCGGTCAGTTGCGGCGACAGGACGGGCTCCCCATCGTCGCCGTAAAAGTAAGGGCCAACGTAACCCCACGGCGCGCGAGGATCCGACCGCGTCCGCCAGCTAAAACCTTGCTGCCGGGCGCGCTTTTCGTTCTCCGTCACAGCGACACCCCGCACGGGTAGCTGTGCGCAAACGCGGCGACCACGGCGATCTCTAACGCCGCCTTTTGGCTGTGGAGTTGGTCCGTCTCGACCAGATACCGCAGGATCAGGTTTGCGGTTGTTTCGCTGTCGGTGATCGGGTGCATGCCGCAGGCGAGAGGCGTGTCACTGACGATGAGAGCGCCAACGTTCGCGCCACTAATGACCCCGGCGATGTATCGCCAGATTTCATGATCTGGATTGCCGCGCTCGTCGTTGAGCGTTTGGACAAACTCGCTCGGCGGTGTGAGCCGCTGCATGCTGTCTTCTGGAACCTGCGACCAAGCATCAGAGTAAGTTCCGATGAGGCTGGCAAGGGCGAAACAAGCCGCCCCGATGGTAAGGTGGCGGTTCATTGTTTCACCCTCTCTAAATAGCGCACACGCAGCTTGAGACGCAGTTGCCAGACGGCTCGCTCGAAAACGAGCAGGTCGCGCTCTTCGGCGATGTTTAGGCCCTTGTGAGTTTGTTTCTCCCGCAGATCGGCGATCCGCGCGTCAAGATCGCGAACCAAAAATTTGTGACCCCGATAATGGAAATGGGTCGAGAACATCTGCCCGCCGTTGTAAATGTCGGGCATGGTCGCCTCGACGCGGTCAATCCATCGCTGTCGTGCGGCGCGTTTGCTGTCGGGGATCGCTACGGCGGTAACGGTCGGTTTCCGGTAGTGTGGCGCGAACATAAAAGCTCCTAATCTGAAAAGGGATAAAAGGCCCGACCGAAGCCGGGCCAAGGTTTAGTATAGGTCAAGGGTGTCGTTTTCGGCATGCTCAAGCCAGCGCTTTTGCGCGCGAAACTTGTCGAAGTTGCCAGCCGCCAGGCCGCTGTGGAGCGCTTGGAAGGCGTCCGCCAGGTCGCTTGCGTAATAGTGGTCAAGCCGCTCATCACCAGCCCGATCGCGCAACACGACCTGATAATTATCGACAACGCAGCCGTAATTTTCGCCGCTGACGACGCCGATCAATCCGCTGGTTTTTTCGGTGTGCAAAATCATGTCGTTTCTCCTGTGAGGTGGCCCGACCGAAGCCGGGCCGGGGTTTAGTAAAGGCTGCGCTAGACGACCGTGCTGATCGCTGTAAACAGCCCTTTAATGAAGCGGCCTGTTGATTTTGCGTGCGCGTAAAGCGCGCGCTTCATCTGGCGCTTGGGCAGTTGATCGAATGGCAGGGCGACCACAACGGGCTCCCCGTCAAGACTGCCGTGACAATAAGAGACGTCCCAAGCCGGGAAACCGGGGTCTGACAGCAGACGCAGGCGCGTTATTGTCAAGCCGGGGGTGTCCCACGGAACGCAACTAGCGTTGCAAAATTCGTCGTGGTACGCGCCAGCATTTACAAGACCGTTGATCTCGACGCTGCCGTAAGTGTTGCGGTTGACGGTGTCCATGATGTCGTTTCTCCTGTAGTGAGGCCCGACCGAAGCCGGGCCGATTTAATCAAAAGTTAAAGTCGTAAAAGCGCTCAGGGTGGTCACTCACGTGAAAACGGCCCTTGTCCCAACCGCGCCCCGACAGGCGGATCGTGCGCGTGTAGCCTTCGGGGTTTGGTGTGCAAATCCATTCGACTGCATGCTGATTGGTGCAGTGACCAGCAAAGCCGCCGGGGATAATCTCAGGCTTAGGCCCGCTCTCGTCCATCTCGTAATTCATCGACCGCACTGTGATCGACTTGCCGGATTTCGAGACCGCTACGATCTCCCAAGGCGTAACGTCGGAATAACCGCGCTCGTTTGCGAACTGACCGACGACTGGGCGCGCTGTCGCTTTCTTGTGATTAGCAAGCGCACGCTTTGCGTCTTCCACCGCCGTTTCGAGCATGTGAGGGTAGTTCCGCCCAAAGCGGACAGCGGTCAAGTATTCCTTGACGATGTGACGCTCCCGGATTGGGCTTGCGTCTGCGATGGCGTCAATTTCGTAGTGTGAAAACTGTTGCATGTCGTTTCTCCTGTGTAAGACATGCTTAAGATTACCGAGAAAAAATCGGTAGAGCAAGTATAACTTACACTTTTTCGGTTGACCGGCACCCAAGGCAAAGGCTAGGCACCCCAAAAAACGAAAGGGGGCCGTATGGTTTCGGGCAGAGGCGCGAAGGCAAAAGGCGACAATTTTGAACGAGAGGTCGCTGCGTATCTCAACGAAAAAATCGAGGGTTTCGACGCGTTCCGCACGCCGCTGAGCGGTATGCGCGGCGGCAGGGAAGTCGCGACGCCCGATCTGTCAAACACGCCCGGCGTGGCGATCGAGTGCAAGCGGACCGAGACGATACACGTTCGAACGTGGATGCGGCAGGCGATCGAAGCTGCGGGAGATGCCGCCCCGGTGGTCATCACACGGCAGAACAACGTCAAGATCGATGACGCGTTTGTTTTCATGCGGCTCGGCGATTGGGTCGAGTTTTACCGCGCAAAAATGGAGGCGGAGCAATAATGCAAAAGTGCTCTTTTAAGGTCGAGCGGGCTCGGAAAATACGCGAAGCGCGCGCCAGCGGCATTTCGATCAACGAAATTAGTCTGCAATTTGGCGTCAGCAGGACCACTGTGCGCGACGTTATTTATGGACGCACTCATGTGCGGGCAGGCGGGCCGATCGCCTTGGCACCCAAACGGAAGCGCGTCGGCGCTAAAACGCGGCTGGAGATTGGCGCTTTTGTTTACTGGGGCGGCACATACAGGGCAGCGCAAGAAAAATGGGGCGTCTCGTCTGTGACCGTCCATGCCGCGAAATTTTTTTACGCCGAAGAGCAGCACAAGAGGGCCGGGCGGTCGCCAGTCAGGACGACGGCAGTTGCCGAGGACTTTGCTTATTGCATTCGTACTAATCTCGGCGAGCGCATTGCCGTAAAGGCGGGAAATGATGCTGAAGCGATGCGAAGGTTTGAGCAGAGCAATCCAGATCACGGTGACCGGCTGGTCTATGAGCGCTGCGTGATGGTGGCTGAGCGGCGGGGGCGTGAATAATGGACAGCCCCGCACAATTTCTTTCAACCGTCGTGGATCTTTACGGCTATCAGCCAAAAACTTGGGGGCATCGGCGCGAGCTTTACGCCAGCGCCAGCCAGATCGGTCTTTGCGCTAAACGTCAGGGTTA
>Ga0213865_10002629_pt1 | contig 11280 bp, 10 predicted proteins | sample PICome_6_FD_160100 | JGI IMG/M metagenome (GOLD analysis project Ga0213865, IMG submission 160100) | Coastal seawater microbial communities near Pivers Island, North Carolina, United States - PICO282 | ecosystem: Environmental > Aquatic > Marine > Coastal | place: USA: North Carolina...
TGTCGCCAAGACGCACGCAAATGTACTGTCCGGAATTGGAATCCACTCAAATCAAGGTAAAACGAGGGATAAAAAGAGGCAAAGGAATGGCATTTGCTCACATTCGTGTGTTGTTTCTCCACTTATATCCTGGGAATCCCCCGCACTTGCCCTTATTGCTTTCCTTATGTGTGGAATTGTTGGAATAGCTCTTCGCGAGGGCTCAGCCGCCCTTAATCTTTACGAAGCCCTGTTAATGTTGCAGCATCGTGGGCAAGATGCAGCTGGCATGGTCACTCTTGATCAGGGTAAATTCCACGAGCGTAAAAAAAATGGATTAGTATCGGATGTATTTGCCGAGCGACATTTTGAGAAACTGAAAGGCCCGATAGGAATTGGACATGTCAGATACCCGACTGCTGGGACACAATCTGCGAGAGAAGCTCAACCTTTCTTCACTAATGCGCCATTTGGGATTTTTATGGTGCATAACGGGAACCTTACCAACACAGATGATCTGCGAACTTTAGCTCAAACACGTCAGAGAAGGCACTTTCGAACAAGCTCAGATACGGAGGTACTGCTCGCTTTGATGGCCGATGAAATACAACTTTTCTATACGTCAAACCCATTAGCCAAAAAACAGGATGCAATCTTCAGTGGATTGAGAGCCCTCATGGAAAAAGCTAAGGGATCATACTCTTCACTAGCACTAATTGATAAAGTTGGGCTCGTAGCTTTTCGTGACCCTTTTGGTGTGCGTCCCTTATGTCTTGGACAGCGCAAAACTGCAGAGGGCAATGTGGAATACTCAGTTGCCTCTGAATCAATTGCATTTGAGGCGCTAGGCTATACCTTGTTGAGAGATGTGGCCCCCGGTGAGGCCATTTTAATTGATCGGGAAGGCGAACTTCACACCCAACAGTTAGTAGCAGGTAAGTTGAAGCCGTGCATATTTGAATACATCTACCTAGCGCGGCCAGATTCTCGCTTGTCTGGCATTTCTGTGTATGAGTTCCAGCGCGCCTGTGGGCGTAAGCTTGCGCGTCAACTTAATCAAACTTCCTGGGATATAGATGTAGTTGTTCCTGTTCCTGACGGGGCGCGGCCTGCAGCAATGGAAGTAGCCCGGCGCATGGGCATAGACTATGGCGAAGGCCTTATAAAAAATCGGTATGTGGGACGAACCTTTATCATGCCGGATCAACAAGCACGCGAAAGATCGGTGAAAAGAAAGCTGAATGCAAATCCTGCTGTATTGAAGGGAAGGAAAATTTTGCTCATTGATGACTCTATCGTTCGTGGAACCACCATGCGCAAAATTGTAGATCTTTGTCGTGAAGCTGGCGCTTCCAAAGTATACGTTGCCTCCGCCTCGCCGCCCGTACGGCACCCTAATGTCTATGGTGTAGACCTCCCATCCCGCGATGAATTTGTTGCGGCAGATCTTCCCGTCGATGCAATATGTGAAGAGCTGTGTGCAGATGGCCTTATTTATCAAACGCTCTCAGATCTCCGAGCTTGTGGCACAGAACTTAATCCAGAGGTTGATGACTTTGAAGACTCCGTGTTCTCAGGCAACTATGTCGCGGGAAGCTTATCAGATAATTACCTGGAGGCCTTGGCCAAAGGCAGAGGCGCAGGCAGAGGTGTGCAACGCCGACTTCCACTTACCACAACCGTTGAGATTTGACATATGAACGATTTCTTCACTGAAACTGCACTCTACTTTGGGTTTGATAACTTCGAATCTCTCACACTTTATCTCGGGTGGAGCCTTGGACAAGTCTCGCTCACCATATTTTTAGCATGGATCGCAAGACGCATATTGGTTCGGTCTATTGTAGGTGCAATGGAGAGGTCAAACTTCCCTGATGCAACGGTCAGGGGCGTAATTCGTCTCTTACTTAACTGGGGTGTAGTAATAATTGCATCGTATTACGTGATGCTGGCAATTGGCATACAGACCACCGCATTCCTTGGCATCCTGACCGGATCAGCGCTTGCCATAGGGCTTGCAATGCAAGGCACGCTTTCAAACGTTGCATCTGGCATGATGCTCCTAATCCTGCGGCCATTTGCGGTTGGAGAGTACATTTCAGGGGCAGGCCACGATGGAACGGTCATTTCACTAGGAATCTTTTACACAACGATAGACACTATTGAGCAGTATAGGATATCCATTCCAAACAGTGCACTTTTTGGAAGTCCAATTACTAATTACTCTCGTAACCCCGTAATGACGGGACGCCTTGTGGTTGGCGTGGCATACGACAGCGATCTTGATTCAGTTCAAGAGGTGTTGATCAAGGCGGGAAAAGACGTCGAGGGCGTTTTAGATGACCCTGCCCCTCGCATCTTTGTGCAAAATCTAGCAGCAAGCTCAGTAGATCTAGAGATTAGGTTTAGCGCTAATGGTGAGGATATTTGGGCGGCAAGTCGAGCTTATCGAAAAGCAGCAAAAGAGGCACTAGACAAAGCTGGAATTGAGATACCATTCCCTCAACAAACTGTTCATTACCGGCCCAAAGCGAAAGATGACTAATCTTCATCTGGCACCCTGGGACCAAAAAGGTATTTTCCATCAAGAACAACTTATAGAATCGCCACATTGTGATGCTTTCGATCACGTAAATAATGCAATCTATGTGATGTGGCAGGATCAAATTGCTTGGGCGCATTCTGCAGCTTTGGGCTGGCCAATTTCAAAAATTATAGAACTTGGGGTGGGCTGGGTTGTTCAAGAAAACCATTGCACATACAGTGCTCCAGTTAAGCTCAATGAAACACTTTTGCTTGGCACCTGGTTGATAAGTAACGACCAGAAAATGCGGTGTGTAAGAGGCTTCCAATTCATAAGAACAAAGGATCAAAAGACGGTCTTCAGAGGCAAAATAACCTACGTTACTTTTGACCTGGTAAGACAGAAAGTGAAAAGGATGCCAGAAAGCCTTAGAAGTGCTTTTCAGCCGACCTGAGGTTGCGCGCACCGAAGCATATGCCAGCCCGCGCCCCGGGAACGTCCAGCGACTTACTACCTCAAATTTTCAATTTTCGTACCCGGATCACGAAGTGTCCAGCGAGACAATTTCAAAGCAGGCCAGATCCAAGCCAGAGATAAAGTTAAATACAACAGCCACCTTAACAAGTTACCTTCTGGCACCCTTTCAATCAGCCAAACCACACCGCTAATATAGGCCGCGCCCAGGACAACCATAATAAATCCCGCTAAGGCTGTACGCCATCTCACCATGAAAAACCCTTTCCTAAAGAGCAAGATGCGTCCAGGGGACAGAAATGCAAGTCTTTAATCGTCTTATCTGGCACCAACCTTATGCTTTGCTTACCCTAACCATAATGTTTTGGTGTGGTAACTTTGTAGTTGGAGAATACACAACTAAGGTTACTGAACATCCCGTACCTCCAATTCAATTAGCATTTGTGAGATGGGTTTGTGCTGCAATTATCCTGTTTCCATTAGCAGCTCGAAGCTTGTGGACCGAACGCAAAGAAATTTTTCAGCATTTCCCAGCAATTTGGATTATTGGGGTAAGCGCCTACAGTTTTTACAATACGTGCATATATTTGGCACTGTCATACGATGGTTCCAATGCAACTTCCCTCGCAACTCTACAAACCATTTTTCCAGCTGTAGTAGCTTGCCTTGGATTTATAATATTCGGCGTGAGAATTAACTTCTCAAATACCACGGGCATTATATTGGCTGTGCTTGGTGGCACGGTTGCTACTAGCCAGGGTGATCTGTTTGCTGCGCTCAAGATTCAAATCGGTATGGCGGAACGATGGGCGTTTCTAGCTGTTCTATCTTACGCGCTCTATACCGTACTTTTAAGACTGCGCCCCAACAACGTATCCTCAGTTCCATTTTTATGGATGCTAATTATTTCAGGACTGACATTACTAACACCATGGTGGGCATGGGACACATTTGCAAATGGTAATCAATTTCCGTTTAGTGGAGAGATTGTTTGGGCATTAATCTACCTTGCAATATTTCCGTCTCTTATATCCGCTTTATGTTATAACAGAGCGGTTCAATTGATAGGCCCAGGTGCCCCTTCGTTATCAATAAACCTCATGCCCTTCGGAATTGCGATCCTTTTCTGGATATCGCCTCTCCCATCTCAACTAGCATGGTATCATCTCTTATCTCTGGCAATGATTTTTCCCGGAATTTGGCTAATTCGCAAATCTTGAAGTTAATAAAGATAATTAGCTCAACGAGCGCATCCCATCAGTCAAACCCTGAAGGGTTAGCGGAAACATACGACCATGAACCAGATCCTGGATCATAGATATAGACTGATAGTAGGGCCAAGATTTCTCCGGCTGCGGATTTAACCAAGCAACATGAGGATACGCCCCGGTCAGTCTTCTAATCCAATCAGCACCCGGTTCTGAATTGAAATGCTCAACTGAGCCACCTTTCATGATCACCTCATAAGGCGACATGGTCGCGTCACCTACGAAGATAATACGGTGGTCTGGCCCGTATGTGCGGATCATTTCTTGCGTAGATATGCTCGTTTGTTGACGACGACGATTATCAGTCCACAATTGCTCATAGACGCAGTTATGAAAGTAAAAAAAACTTAGATCACGAAACTCAGATCTGGCTGCAGCAAAAAGCTGTTCAACCTGAAGCACGTGATCATCCATTGACCCCCCAATATCGAGGAGCAAAATAACGCGAACGGCGTTACGTCGCTCAGCCCTCATTTTCAAGTGAAGATAGCCTGCATTTTTACCGGTGGCATCGATCGTGCCCTGAAGGTCTAATTCATCTGCCACGCCTTGTCGTGCAAACGCTCTGAGCCGCCGCAAGGCCACTTTCATATTCCGCGTTCCAACTTCAGTGTTGGGATCAAGATCTTTAAAGGTTCGCTTTTCCCAAACCTTCACCGCCTTGCGATGTCGGCTCTCAGCTTGCCCAATGCGAACGCCCTCTGGATTGTAGCCATATGCTCCGAAAGGGGAAGTCCCAGCGGTCCCAATCCATTTAGACCCGCCTTGATGCCGTTTCTCTTGCTCCTCAATACGCTTTTTTAGAGTTTCGAGAAGCTTATCAAAACCACCCAATGCCTCTACCTCAGCCATCTCTTCTGAAGTTAAGTGCTTCTCTGCTAATCTCTTCAACCAATCATTAGGTATTCCCTGCTCATCCAGGCTTGCTTCAACAGTTATCCCGTCCCAAAAAGCGGCAAAGGCCCGATCGAAACGATCGAAATGGGTTTCGTTTTTGACAAGACATGCTTTAGAAAATTGGTAAAACTCATCGACCGAACCATGAGCTACCCCTGCCTCTAATCCTCTCAGCAAATCGAGGTATTCTCTCGTAGTTGCTCGGACATCAAAAGCCCGAAGTGTTTCAAGAAATTTTACAAGCACAGGTTTTCCATCGCAGCACAGAGCATTTCTACATCAAGCTCTGTTGTATACCGCCCAATGCTAAGCCTTATCGAACTAGCAGCTTGCTGATGTGAAAGACCCATAGCAGAGAGTACAAAAGATGGCTCCAAGTCCTCTGCGCTGCATGATGAACCACGAGAAAACTCAAACTGCCGAAAACCATCGCGCAACTGGGCCTGCGTCATACCCTCGAATCTAAGATTTAAATTACCTGGAACTCTTTGCTCTTCATGACCGTTTAGATGCACACTCGGCAGGCGACTGACAACTTCCAAAACTCGATCACGAAGTTTCCAAATTCTGGTTAGGTCATCCTCGAGGTAATCTGCCGCCAGCTCCGCTGCCTTCCCGAATCCTGCAATCAATGGCAATGGCAAACTCCCTGATCGCAATCCACGTTCTTGACCACCTCCGTGAAGTAGAGGCTGGAGATGCGCCTTTGGACGCCGCCTTACATATAAAGCGCCGATGCCCATGGGCCCATAAGCCTTGTGAGCCGAAAAAGACGCAAGGGCGATGGGCAGGCTTTCCAAATTAACTGGGATTTTCCCTAAAGCTTGCGCCATATCACAGTGAAAGAGAGCCCCATTTCGCTCTGCAATTTCACCAATTCTTGACAAATTTTGAATAACCCCAATTTCGTTATGGACCGCCATAGCAGAGATCATCCCTACCCGGTGATCCATGACCTTTTCCAATTCGCTTATGTTAATTAGGCCATCGCGTTGTACTGGCAAAATCTCCGCTTTAGCTCCAAATTCTTCACAAGCTTGAACAGAGGCTGTCACGCACTTATGCTCGGTCGAAAAAGTTAAAACTCTAGGTCGGTTTTTCTTTACCTGAAGCGCCATAGCTCCTTTAATCGCGAGGTTATTAGCTTCTGTTGCACCTGAAGTAAAAATCAAGTTTCGTGGCTCTGTTCCAACAGCGGAAGCAAGCTGTATACGAGAAATATTAACTAATTTTGAAGCCGCCCGCCCACGCCTGGTATCTGATGCTGAAGGATTACCAAATTGAGCTTGGTAAAGCGGCGCCATTACTTCCCATACCTCAGGAGCTAGTTGAGTAGTCGCCTGATTATCAAAGTAAATCAAGAACAAATATCCCTATATGCGTCCAGCGCGAGATCAACCTCCGCCTTGGTAGTTTCTCGTCCAAGAGAAAAACGCAAACTAGAGCGTGCAAAATCTGCGTTTATTCCCATAGCCTGGAGAACATGAGATCCCCCAACTCTTCCTGATGAACAAGCAGAACCAGATGAAAGAGCCACGCCTGCTAAATCAAATTTCATAAGCAGTATTTCGGACGACATTCCTGGGTTAATAACACATGTGGTATTTGGCAGACGCCTCTCATCCTGACCAACAATAATTGATTTTGGATTAATCGCATTGAGCCCTCTCTCGAGATGCTCTCTTAAAACTATCAAATGATCCATGTCTTCGGTCAACTCACACGCTAAGCCAAAGCCAGCAATACCAGCGACATTTTCTGTGCCCGCTCTTCTTCGACGTTCTTGTCCTCCTCCACGAATTATAGGCTGCAAATCAAACCCGGGCCGCGTAACTAACGCGCCTACACCTTGCGGCCCCCCCATTTTATGTGAGGATAATGCTAGGCTATCACACCCCCACGCTTTGAAATCGATTGGAAACTTGCCAGCTGCTTGAACCGCATCAATATGAAAGTGAATTTTTGGATTATTAACTTTAGCCGAAATGATAAGCTGCGAAATAGTCTCAATATCGGGTATAATGCCAGTTTCATTATTCGCTGCCATTATAGCCACAAGTATTGGTCCGCTATTAGAATAAAGCAAATTCTTCAAAGATTCTATGCACACCACACCACTCGATTTCAAGGGTATCGGAATGCCAGGCCGCGAATTCAAGACAGCGTCATGCTCACTATCGGGTCGCAAAAATAGGGCTGATGCGAATTGAGCAATCAATGTAGCATGAGCCTCTGTAGCGGAACCAAAAAAAGTGACATCGCGCGCTCGAGCATTTGCTAGTTTTGCCACTTGGGATCGCGCTGTTTCTACCCGTCCCCGAGCTTGGCGCCCCACCCCGTAAACAGCGCTCGGATTGCCTCCCTCTCGCATAACTCGAGCAACGAGTTCGATTACGGACTTGTAAGGTGGCGTGGTCGCGTTATGGTCTAGATAAGCAGTAGCCACTGATTATGGAGCCAGACGGTTGTCCGTCTCCTTTTCTGCATCAGTCGCATTGAGTGTTGGAGATTTCTCCAAAGCAGCCTCAAGCGCGTTTATTCTAGCCTTCATCATTCCAAGTTGCGCTCGTAAATTTGTAGGCGTATCCATGAGATCCTCAAAATCACCTTCAACGGGAATACCGTAGGCGACGAACGGAGCTTTCCCTTTCTCATCAATCGAGGCTTTGTGATAAAGCGCGCGAGCGGGAATACCTGCTACAGTAGTCTGAGCAGGAACATCACGTGTAACGACCGAGTTTGCGCCAATTCGCGCGCAAGAATGGACTGTTAATGGTCCTAGCACTTGCGCGCCTGATCCAATTATTACGTTATCGTGAATTGTTGGATGCCTCTTCTTTCCCCGCTGACTATCAGTATTCTCCGACGGGCTAACGCCTCCGAGGGTAACGCCGTGATAAAGCGTAACCCCATCACCAATCTCGGCGAATTCGCCTATTACAACACCCATCCCGTGGTCGATAAAAAAACGCCTGCCGATCTTCGCTCCTGGATGGATTTCAATTCCAGTCCAAAACCTTGCCCATTGTGAAATATATCGAGCAAGCCAATACCATTTTCGGCTCCAAAGCCAATGGCTCAAGCGATGATAACGCACTGCATGAAAGCTGGGATATGAGGTAATCACTTCCAGACGAGATCTAGCAGCGGGGTCGCGCTCTAGAATGCTGTCTATTTCTTCAATCAGGTGCTTAAACATGCTCGTGCTTGCCTCTCATGGCACACATGTAGGCATTTTGTTATAATTCGCAAATCCCTTTACCTCAGAAACCTTTGATTTTCCAATCAACCCAGACTAAATGCCCCCTTCGTTTAGCCCCTGCAAAGAAGATCTATAATGCCTGAAATTATCATTCCTGGCCCAGTTGGCCGTATTGAGGCCATGTACAAACATAACAATGAGGAAGCTGCCCCCATTGCTCTTATGCTCCACCCTCACCCAATATATGGCGGTACAATGAACAATAAAGTTGTTTACTCAATGTACCACACATTCGCGGAAGCTGGATTCAACGTCTTACGTTTCAATTTTCGCGGTGTTGGGAACTCTCAAGGTGAGTATGATAAAGGCGAAGGCGAGCTTGAAGATGCAACAGCAGCGCTCGAGTGGCTGCAAGCAAATAACCCACGAGCGAGGGCTTGTTGGGTTGGAGGGTTTTCATTCGGCGCGTGGATAGGAATGCAACTTTTGATGCGTCGTCCAGAAGTCACCAGCTTCGTATCTATTGCGCCACCCGCAAATATGTATGACTTTTCTTTTCTTGCGCCCTGTCCTACCTCGGGGCTGATGGTCCACGGAACTAATGATCAAGTTGCTCCGCTGGTTGAAACTCAAAAACTTGTTGAGCGTCTTCACATGCAGAAGGGTATCCATATCGAACTGGATGAAGTTAATGGGGCCAACCATTACTTCCAAGGCCAAATTGATCACCTTGATTCCTCCGTTGCATCATATCTGAGCCAGCATGCAGACTACAGCAACCTCGAAGGAGACGTAGCGCCAGCCTTAACCATCCTTAAAGAACGCCCGGTGGCAACTATTGAAGCCCCTATAGCCAAGCCAGACACAAATTTAGAAGATCTTGACTTAGATAGTCTCTAATTTCCAACCTTTATGTCCAACAAACGTCCATCATCCTTTAAGTCAGAATTTCTAACCCGCCTCAATGAGCGCGGTTATATAAAGGATTGCACGGATTACGCAGGCCTCGATCACGAGTTGATCACAAAAGGCGACGAGGCAGCAGCATATATTGGCTTCGATGCGACAGCGAGCAGCCTTCACGTGGGAAGCCTTATACAAATAATGCTTCTACACCATTTTGAGGCATCGGGACACCGGCCAATATCGCTCATGGGCGGAGGCACAACAAAAATTGGAGACCCCTCCGGTCGAGATGAAACTAGGCAAATGCTGACTCCGGATCTGATAGATCAGAATATAGAGGGTATTCTGCGGCCCTTTAACCGGCTCTTAAACTATGCTGACCGAGCTATTTTCGCTAACAATGCAGACTGGCTCGATAAACTTAGTTATATCCAATTGCTTAGGGATGTTGGCCCTCATTTTACACTGAATCGAATGCTCACATTTGAAGCCGTAAAATCTCGATTAGATCGTGAGCAAGCGCTTACGTTCCTTGAGTTCAACTATATGATCCTGCAAGCTTACGACTTCTCAGAATTAAATCGTCTACATGGCTGCACGTTGCAAATGGGTGGGTCTGACCAGTGGGGCAACATCGTTGCAGGTGTGGAGTTAGGTCGTCGAACAAGCGGCGTTCAACTTTTTGGGCTCACCGTGCCCTTGCTGACAACAGCTTCTGGTGCGAAAATGGGAAAGTCAGTTGGAGGCGCAGTTTGGTTAAATGAGGATAGGTTATCTAATTTCGACTTCTATCAGTATTGGAGAAATACAGAAGATGCCGATGTTGGTCGCTTTTTAAAACTGTTTACTTTGCTCCCTTTAGCTGAAGTGAAAAAGTTGGAAACACTAAGGGACCAAGAGCTTAACGAGGCGAAGGCGATATTAGCATATGAAGTTACAAAGTTAGTTCGCGGGCAAGAGGCTTCGGACGCAGCTCGGGCGGCCGCAGAAGCCCAATTTTCTGGCTTGGGTAGCATCAGCAGTCTACCCGCTAAGGATTTAGCTATACCACCGCAAGGATTCGCAATTGACTTGTTCTCAGCTGGATTTGAGCTCTCAAAATCTGAGGCGAGACGACTAATACAAGGCGGGGGTGCAAAGATTAATGATATAAAAGTTGAAAACCTTGAAGCAACTTATAGTTTCAAGGATCTAGTCCATGATGGATCATTAAAGGTATCCTTGGGAAAGAAAAAGCATCTGCTGGTTAAATTCACCTAAAGATTATTGGACTCTATATCGTCGACAATTGAACGGAAAATCCCTGGCTGCAGGATAGATAGAGCATCAACTCGGAAAGCAAGATTTTCAAAAGGTCCAAAAAATTCAAACTGTGAGGCGATTATACCTTGCCCATCTGAACCGGTGAAGAGCTCTCCTATCACCGGAATATCTTCCATGATCTGATTCACTGCATTGAACGGTGCAAGTGCTCCGCGGAAATTCATAATCTTGCTAGACCAATTCAGCCCCCCTGCAATTATGAGCCCCAAAGATGGCCCTGCTAGCCTTAGTTCTTCAACCTCAAAGTTGGGCGCATCGAAACGACCATCAAAAACTAAGTCGTCAAATGCTAGGCCTACACCAGACATCTGATCTGCAATTCCTGTTAATGATATTACGGAGACAAGCTCTAAGAGAGATGGGACTTCTTCCAGCCTAAAGTCTGTAACCTGCCCATTCAACTCCCAAGCACCTCCCCCTATCGGGAAAAACGAGGAGCCAATCAGTCCGAGCTGCCCACCCTTCGCATCAGCGCTGATGTGAAGAGCTTGCAGAAGAGCACCAAAATTATCGGCATACACGCTTAACTCATAACGGCCCTCTTTTTGAACCAAACGAGAATCAACGCGACCCCCTGGCATGCTCTCCTCATTGGAAGGAACAGCAGAATTTAGCGTGTAACCCCGAACACCATCATTAGCTAACACCAGGGAAAGGCGGACATCTGTCAGGTGGCTGCCGCCGCCAAATTCTAGCCTATTAAATCT
>Ga0213865_10002630_pt1 | contig 11279 bp, 23 predicted proteins | sample PICome_6_FD_160100 | JGI IMG/M metagenome (GOLD analysis project Ga0213865, IMG submission 160100) | Coastal seawater microbial communities near Pivers Island, North Carolina, United States - PICO282 | ecosystem: Environmental > Aquatic > Marine > Coastal | place: USA: North Carolina...
ATAGTATAATCCCCACTTTAACAAAGGAGGTTCTATGAACTTACTAAAAGATCTATGGTCACACATTAAAGAGTGGAGTGACTGGCAGATGAAAGATTGGATCAAGGCCGCTATTGTAGCGATCGTAGTTATCTGGATTATTAGTTGGATGACAGGCGGAGCAGCATAGTGCTTAATCTTCTCGGTGGCTTACTTGGTGGCGGAAAAGGCGGAGCCTTAGAAACTATTTCAAAAGTTGTCGATGAACTTCATACAAGTGAGGAAGAAAAACTAGATAAAAAAATTCTAATGCAACGCTTACAACAAAAGCTTGCAGAAAAACAATTAGATGTTAATGCAAAGGAAGCCACCCATCGCAGCGTATTTGTTGCTGGGTGGCGACCAGCGATTGGCTGGTGCGGAGCACTGGCGCTATTCTTCGCTTTTATTCTATCTCCCTGTATTGAATGGTATGCAAAATTTTCAGGTATAGATATTGTACCGCCTGCCATAGAAACTGGGCCCCTTCTAGCAATTGTCACTTCAATGCTCGGCGTATCGGGTCTCCGCACTTTCGAAAAGGCACGAGGATTAACTAAGTAATGAGTTGGAATTTTAATGAAATGTTAGACAAGTGTTGGATGACAGCACTTCAACATGAACCAGAGGCAAAACTCTATCAAGGGTTTGCTACAAAAGAAATGAAATTTGTAAATTCTGTTTTTAGAGGAAAAAATAATACTACTCTTTTAGTAGAGTGTAATGACGAAGGAGAATCACATTTACATGATGTTGACAGTCCTTATATGGATGATTGTGTTATTCACCCACCTATAAAAATGTCACAAGAAGAGTCACTAAAAATATTAACAGAACATTTGGTAAATCCAGAGTGGTCAAATGTTGTTCTACGTAAACCTCTTGGACCAGAACCAATTAATACTTCTTATATTTATACATGTGTTACTGGTTATTGGGCCGTGGATACAGAAACAGGAGCCGTTACTAAATTTTCATGACATACGACGAATTAGCAGGTTCCGTAAAACTATCCGAAGGCTTCAGAGATCACGTGTACATAGACACGGAAGGATTTCGCACAATTGGGTGGGGTCATAAAGTAGTACACGAAGATAATTTTGAAGATGGTAAAACATACACAAAAGAAGAATTACAAGAAGTATTTGATAAAGATTTACAAAAAGCGATAGGTCAAGCAAGGCAACTCATGGAAGAACATGGTGTCGCTGATTTGCCTACAACTGCGCAGCATACCATTACCGAAATGGTATATCAACTTGGAAAATCAGGCGTGTCCAAGTTCCGTAACATGTGGAAATGCCTGCAGAACCGAAATTTTGAAGGGGCAAGTCTAGAGATGCTAGACTCGAAATGGAATCGTCAAACTCCAAATCGCTGTAAAAAATTATCGGATCAAATGAAATCATGCGCATAGAAAACTTTTTTACTTATTTTAAAAATCAACTAAAAGATAGACAAGACACTATAAGACAGGCTATATGTAGTGGTGTAAAAGATTGGGACGAATATCGGTATTTGACTGGTAAACTTCGCGGTCTTGAAGAAACTGAACAGGAACTCACGGACCTGCTGAAGAAAACGGAGCTAGAAGATGACGACTAAACCTAAATTGATTGTACCTAAACACGTTTGGGATGGTGCAGAAAAACAAAAAGAAAAAAAAGAACTAGAAAAAGTTCCTCAACCAGTCGGTTGGAGAATAGTTTTGTTTCCTCTTAAATTAAAAGGCAAAACAAAAGGCGGTGTAATTCTTACTGATGAAACAGTAGAAGAATCACAAATAACAACAAACATTTGTAAAGTTTTAAAGACTGGATCTTTATGTTATAAAGATAAAGAGAGATATCCTGATGGTCCCTGGTGCAAAGAGGGTGATTGGGTTATAATAACTCGCTATGCAGGATCTCGAGTAAAGATTGATGGTGGTGAGTTACGTATTATTAACGAAGATGAGATACTGGCAGTCGTTGATGATCCAAGAGATATATTGCCAGCTAACATAATGTAACATGGAGAATTCTATGCAAGTACAGACACAAAATGACAAAATGGTTCCGATAGATACTTCGGGAGACCCCGTCGAAGTGGAGTTAAAAGAAGAAGAAAAGAAAGAACTGCAGGATAGTAAACCTGATATTCAAGTAGAAGAAGCTGTTCAAGAAGAACCTAAACAAGAAGGGAAAGAAGAAGAGCTTGAAGAGTATTCTCAATCTGTGAAAAGACGTATTGATAAACTTACACGCAAAATGCGTGAAGCAGAGAGACGTGAACAAGCAGCAATTGAGTACGCAAAAAAAGTTCAAGAAGAAAATAAAAATTTAAATGTTATGTCTCAAGTCAGCTCCAAAGAAAGAGTAGCTTCGGATGAACAAAGTCTACAATCAACAGAACAGCTTTTAAAAACAGCTTACACGCAAGCTGTTAGTGAAGGAGATATTGAAAAACAAGTAGAGGCTCAACAAAGAATAGCACAGTTAGCTATTGAAAAGGAAAGACTAAATCTACGTAAAAGAAAAGTAGAACAACAAGAAATTCAAAAGGAAAAACCTGTTGAAGAGCCTTGGAATAATCAACAACAGGCTCAACCACAGACTAGTCCAGACCCTAAAGCTCAAGATTGGGCCGAAGATAACAAATGGTTTGGAACAGATAAAGCAATGACATATACAGCAATGTCTTTTCATGATGAATTAATAAACGAAGGATTTGACGCGAGCTCAGAAGAGTATTATACTGAAATAGATCGGAGAATCCGAAAAGAGTTTCCTCATAAATTTGAGGATCAAAGTAAGCCGAGGCAAAAAGTTGCTTCTGCTACTCGAACAACGGCAACAGGCCGCCGCACTGTGAAACTCACACCCTCACAGGTAGCTATTGCAAAAAAACTTGGTGTGCCACTTGAAGAGTACGCAAAACACGTGAAGGAGGCGTAAATGACTGATACAAAAATAAACAAAACCTCACGCAAATTAGAAACCCGTGAAAAGGATGTTCGAAAGAGGGGATGGGTTCCTCCTTCGAATCTTGAAGCACCTGAACCACCTGAAGGTTATCACCATCGGTGGGTAAGAGCTGAATATCGTGGTATGCAAGATGAAAAAAATATCATCGGTAGACTACGAAGCGGATATGAATTTGTAAAATCAGATGAATATCCCGATAGAATGGATTTACCTTCTATCGCTGACGGCAAATATAAAGGTGTAATAGGGATCGGTGGATTATTACTAATGCGTTGTCCTGTTGAAGTTAAAGAAGACAGAAATTCTTATTTCAGAAACTTAACGGATTCAAAGACACAGGCAGTAGAAAATGATCTTCATAAAGAAGAGCATCCAGCTATGCCAATCCATCAGGAAAGGCAAAGCAGAGTAACATTTGGAGGCAATAAGAAATCTTAATGAGTAAGATCATTTATGTCTCTGAAAAATTTAGGAGACTACTATGGCTAACATAGATCAAGCTTTCGGTTTAAGACCGATAGCTAAAGTTGGTTCTGCCCCTGGTGGAACAACTGGTACGACTAAATACTCTATTACAAGTGGCGCAAGCGCAATATTTACAGGAGACCCCGTTAAGCCAAAGGCTGACGGATCAATTGAGGTAGCAACGGCTGGCGACCCTATTAGAGGTATTTTTTTAGGATGTTTCTACACAGATCCATCCACAGGCAAACCTAGATATAACAACACTTTCCCCAACGGTACGGCGGCAAGTGATGCTATAGCTTTTGTTGCTGATGATCCTGACCAATTATATATTGCTCAGCAAGATTCAGTTGGAAGCAATCTAGTAGCAGCTGACTTAAACCAAAACTGTGATCTAGTTTTTGGTGCTGGTTCTACCACTTCGGGTATTTCTGGTGTAGAAATTGATTCAAGTTCTAAAAATACTACTGCAGCACTTCAGGTGAAGTTGATTGATTTTTATGACACACCGAGTAATGACGCTACGGCTAATAACTCTGTTCTTGTTGTGAAAATTAACAACTCTGATATGAACGGTGGTACTGGAACTGCAGGCGTATAGGAGTAGATTATGGCGATTAATAGAGCGCAACTCGCGAAAGAGCTAGAACCTGGCCTTAACGCCTTGTTCGGTATGGAGTATTCTCGTTATGAAAACGAGCATGCTGAGATTTTTGACCAAGAAACAAGTGACAGAGCTTTTGAAGAAGAAGTAATGTTAGTTGGCTTCGGTGAAGCTGCAGTCAAGCAGGAAGGTTCTGCTGTACAATTTGATACAGCTCAAGAATCTTTCACTGCTAGATATTCTCATGAAACTGTTGCATTAGCATTCAGTTTGACTGAGGAAGCAGTCGAAGACAACTTGTACGATACTTTATCGGCTCGTTACACAAAATCTTTGGCACGTTCAATGGCATACACAAAGCAACAAAAAGCAGCGAACATTTTAAATAATGCATTCACAACTGCTGGTGGTGATGGTGTTTCATTAGTAAACACAGCACACCCAACTGCTTTAGGTGGCACATTCTCAAACAGAAGTGCAACTGATGCTGACTTGAACGAAACCTCATTAGAGCAAGCAATGATTGATATTGCAGGCTTTATCGACGAAAGAGGGCTAAAAGTTGCAATGCAAGGTAGAAAATTAATTCTTCCTGTAAACATTCAATTTGTAGCTGATAGAATTTTAAATTCTACTCTAAGAGTTGGTACTGCTGACAATGACATTAATGCAATGAGAAACATGGGTATGCTACCTGATGGATACGTGGTTAACCACTACCTATCAGACACTGATGCATATTTCATTAAAACTGATGCTCCTAATGGATTTAAACACTTCGTAAGAGCTGCCCTTGCTACTGGCATGGAAGGTGATTTCGATACAGGAAACATGAGATACAAAGCAAGAGAGAGATACAGCTTTGGATTCTCAGATCCTAGATGTGTATACGGATCTCAAGGTTCATAAGAATTAACTAAATCTTTCTTAGGTGAAGAAGGCGCTTGTAAGAGCGCCTTTTTTATTTTACAATACTTATCCCAAGACTTAACAAGACAACTATAAGGAGGTTGACATGGGAACAACGACATTTTCAGGTCCTATTAAAGCAGGATCTATAAAAGATACGAGCGGCAATACAGTAGGTTCTGATGTTGCAAATACAGGTTTTGCATTAATGGCTCAATCAGCAGTGATAGACATTATTGGCGCTACCAACACAGCTACAGTAGGTACAATTCCTGCGAATTCACAGATTGTAGATGTAATTTTAAACGTTACAACTGTATCTAATGATTCTGGAACTGCTACTGTTCAAGTTGGACATTCAGGTGATACTGATGAGTATTTACCAGCAACGAATGTTAAAGCTTTAGGTACAACTAGAGGCACAATCCAAACTGATGGTACTGACATTGGAACAACTGATCAACAAGTTACTGCAACTTATACAGGAGCCAATGGCGATGGTACAACAGGTGCTGCTACAGTTACTGTTCTTTACATTCAAAATAATAACTTAGCATAATGTACGGTATAAAAAATAAACAGTTAACTTCTAGTGGACAAGTAACTACAAAAGTTACTGCAGGCACTAATACACTTAGTGCTCCAGCTAGAGTGCTTCAATTGAGTATTAGATGTGGAGCTACTTTAGGAAGAGTAGACTTGATAGATAATGGTTCAGGTGGAACTGTTAAATATACTGTACCTACTCCTGCAATTGGAGCTGGTGAAGATGAAGTAATGACAATTAGTTTTCCTGATGATGGAATCAGATTTGAAACTGATTTATACTGTTTCTTCAATCAAGCTACACATGTAGAAGTTTTATATGGCTGATAAACAACCACGTAGAAATAAAAAGAATTTCCGCCCTACTGAAAAGGGGGCGGGAATGACTAAAGCTGGGGTCAAGAAATATAGAGCAATGAACCCTGGTTCTAAATTAAAAACAGCAGTTACAGGTAAAGTTAAAAAAGGATCCAAAGCTGCTAAAAGAAGAAAATCATATTGTGCAAGAAGTGCAGGTCAAATGAAACAATTTCCAAAAGCTGCAAAAGATCCTAATTCAAGATTACGTCAAGCTAGAAAAAGATGGAAATGTTAAGAATTTTATTAGTAATATCTATACTACTATTCTCTCAAAAAATTTATGGTGCAGATACGAACACTGTGTCTTCAACGGTAGTGACGGATAAAAGCGTGCCTACCGCAAATGCTCCAAGTGTTGTTGTAAACAATTCTGATATTTGTAAGGTAGCTACATCTGGTGCCATACAAACCAACATACTTGGTATCGCTACAGGCGTAGTAGTGGACGACGAGCTGTGTCAGCTATTGAAGCTCAGCCGTCAATTATATGCAAGTGGCCTTAAAGTTGCCTCAATTTCATTACTTGCAACTGACCCAAGAGTTTTTGACAGTTTAGTAATGGCAGGAACCCCACCACCATACATGGGTGCGATTGGTTCTGAAGCTTTGGAAAAATGGAAATCAAATCCAGACATGATACCAGAAGGTAGTACGGTATTTAAAGATGATGTTTTAAAGATTAATGTAAATGAGGATGTGAGCGATGGCGAATTCAAAAAGTTTTTATTTTTGGCTATGGCTATGTATATCGGTCTCCCTATCCTTTTCTAGTAAAGCTGTAGATTGTTCAACAGATACAGTTGGACTATGTACGCCGACTATTGAAGAGATAATAGATGAAACAATTACAGAAACTATTGAGTATGAAGCAGATGGATATACTGTAACAACAACGACAGAAACAACGACAACAACCAATACAGTCACTAACGAAGATTCAGGAGATATTCTTGATAGTGATAATGGATATGTAGCAACTTCGAAGGACGGTTCGATGGATTTTGATTGGGGGGGCCAAGGGCCCGCTAGCATGCCAACAGGATCTACATGTGGACAATTAGGAGAAGATAAGTGTGCACAAATTACAGGATCGGGTGATAGCACAAGCGCCATGGGTGTAGAAGGTATGGGAACAACTTTTATACAAACAGTTGATATATCTTCTCTTGATATAGAAAATGGAGGAAGAACTAATTACACAATCAAAGTAGATAAGCAAGATGCACAAGATCGTATCTACATGCATATTACAGGTAGAAATGGAAGCACCAATGTATTTAGTGGTACAGACATTTTATCAGAATCTGGTGTGGCCAGTGGCTATCAAGAATACGAAAATGGTTTTGATTTCGCAGGTACAATAACAACGTTGATAATCGAAATTGGTGGGCGTGATATCAATATGGCAATCGGCCCGCTCTTTGATGATATTACCATAAACGTACTTTACAATGTAATATCTACAATCGTGCAAGAATCTATTACAAGTGTAGAAATGTGGGTTGCATATGGAGGTAGCACAGAAACAGAGGTCATAGATATTGTAGAAAATATTATTGATCATAATGATTTTGTAGAACAGCCAAACGGAGAAATAGAAATAGAGCCAATACAAGAACCAGATACAGAAGTTTCCTATGAAATGGTTGAAATCGAAATGGAGATGGAGATGCCTGTTATGGAAATAGAAATACCAGAAATGGAGATGGAAATGCCAGAGATGGAAATGGCAAGTGTTGAGACAGAGATAGAAATCGAAATGGAGATGGAAATGCCTGAGCCAGAGGTTGAAGTAGAAACACAACCTGAGCCAGAACCAGAACCAGAAGTAAATGAACCAGAACCTGAGCCAGAACCAGAAGTTTCTGAGCCAGAACAAGAGGAGGTACAAGATGAGCCTACTGAAGAAGATACTAAGGAGACTGAACCTACTACGAAAGAGGAGCCTGAGCAGGAAGAAAGCCCATCAGAGGTTGCTAAAAATGAAGATAGCGAAGAAGATATGGAAGAAACAGAGGATAAGGATCAAGACGAGGTAAAAAAAGAAGAGAGTAAAAAAGAAGTCGCAGCTAAAAAAATATTAAAGAAGATGGGCGATAAGGGTAGATATGACTCTGCAAATCAGTTAAAAACATTAATTGTGATGCAAGTATTAGGTAACTCTAAATCATTCTTTGAAGGTCAACAAAGTTTAAACGATATACAAGGATTTTTTACAGATAATGCAATACCTGATGCTGAACTAACAACTAACAACATAGCACAATATTTTCTATTTGGAGGGAGTGACGTGCTTATGGATGAAATGATAATGCAACAATGGCAGAAGTAAATATAGGAGGCATAACTTTCAAGGGCGGAAAAATGCTCGCAGTAATACTAGCATTAAGTAGTAGTGTTGGTGTTTTATATGGCGGTTTTGAGATGTTCAAGAAATTTCAGGATATGTCTGCGCAAATTGAGTCATACGTTGCCCCTGACCTTTCAGACTTTGATAAGACTATTGCTTTGACTAAAGAAGAAATGATAAGCAAGACGGAGCTTATACAAACAGAAGTTGAAATGATAATGCAAGAAATGGAAATGATGATGTCGGAAATCCGCTTGGTGTCTGATGTGGCAAACGAACTTAAAAACGACCTTCGGCAAGATGTAAGAAGAGTTGAGAAAATTGTTAATGATGTAGAACAGCAAGTTAAAGAAGACGCTAGAGATAATTCAAAAGATTTAAAGATTGCTATAGATACTGTTGAAGAAGATATGACAAAATTAAAAACGAATTTAGAAGAAAAAATGAAAGAATTACAAGAGAGTATTGATAAACAAATTAAGTTAACTCTTGCTAACCCACTGGCACAAATGACTAAATAATGGTCGCAAAATTACCAAATAACCAATACTTTACACCTATTAAAAAAAGAACTAGTATAGGTAATTCTTCACGCAGTAGGCCGAAGAATAAAAACAAAAGACGTCAACACGTTAAATATAGAGGTCAAGGTCATGGGTAAATTGTGTGCTAGAGGAAAAGCTGCAGCTAAAAGAAAATTTAAAGTTTATCCTTCTGCTTATGCGAACATGTATGCAAGTGCTGTGTGTTCTGGAAAAGTAACACCAGGCGGTAAAAAGAAACCAAAGAAAAAAGCTAATGGAGGAATGATTAATAAAATTTCTCAGCAAAGAAAAAAGGTATCCAACTATAATCAAGGAGGCATTGCTAAAGGTTGTGGTGGTATTATGGAAAATAAACGTAAAGTAACCGCAGTAACATAAATGTCCTTACGAAAGTGGGTAAAAGAAAAATGGGTAGATATAGGTGCTCCCAAAAAGAATGGTAAGTATCAACCTTGTGGTAGATCTAAAGGCAGTAAAAGAAAATATCCAAAATGTGTTCCTATAGCAAAAGCTAAAAGCATGACAGCAGGACAGAAGAAATCTGCTGTTGCTAGAAAAAGAGCTGCAGGCAATACAGGACCTAAACCAAAGAATGTCGCAACATTTACAAAAAGAAATAAAAAAAGACGTACGTAAGTGGTCTGAACACTTTCTTGAGATACCTAATAAACATTTAGGTGGTTTTCCCGCATGTCCTTTTGCAAAGAAAACATGGCAGGATAATAAAGTTATTATTGAAGTAAAGAGAAAGAACAAATGGTATAAAACAGAACTTAACGCTCAATTAAAACAATTAGATTTTCATATCCATGAGATATTGATATTTTGTGATCCATACTTTAATTATTCTTTAGAGGAATTTCAGGATATTATTGATGCATACAATAATTGGTATAATGAAAAGGATATATTTTTTATGGGTTTTCATCCCCTCAATCCAGCCAATGAAGAAGAACAAGAGTTTCTGGTTACTCCAAATGGGGAGACCCCACTTGTAGAGAGTGATCTTATGTATTCTATGATGTTGATACAAAAGTTCTCGCAATTACAGGAAGCTTCTGATAAACTACATCGTCAAGGTTACTATAAGAAGTGGCCAAAAGGGTACTATAAAGACGTCGTAGTATCTAGACAAAAAACCTTTAAACGAATATTCGGAGGTCAATATGATGGGTAAGAAAAAATCAGTTCCAATGAAACGAGGTGGCGTTGTTAAAAAACGTGGCGGTGGCATGATGATGGAAATGAAACGTGGCGGTAAAGTCATGAAGGGTAAAAAGAAAAAAGTAATGAAGAAAAAAGGCAAGAAAAAATAGATGCCTACGTATTCTTCAACATCAGATTTCAATTTATCAATTGATGATATATCAGAAGAAGCTTTTGAACGATGCGGTCTTCAAATTCGTAGTGGCTATGATATAAAGACCGCAAGACGTTCTCTTAATTTAATGTTAGCTGAATGGGCTAATAGAGGTTTAAATCTTTGGACAATTCAAAAACAAGAAAAAACATTAGCGGCTAATACAACAGCTTTAACTGGAACTAATTTATTTGGATCTGGTGCAGATGATAGTCAACAGATTGTTGATATTACTGATGTCATTATTCGTGATTCAAGTAATAATGATTATTCAACATCAAGTATAAGTAGAGCTACCTATTGGAACTATACCGTTAAAACGACCAGCGGACGACCAACTCAATACTATTTTGAACGTACGATAAACCCAACACTATATCTATATCCTGCTGCAGATTCAGCATACACTCTAATATATTATGCTCTTGTTCGGATGAAGGACTCGGGCGATTACACGAATAATAATGAGATTCCTTTTCGATTTCTTCCATGTTTATCTGCTGGATTAGCTTATTACATAGCTATGAAAAAAGCGCCAGATAGAATTCAATTATTAAAACAAATTTATGAAGATGAGTTTCAACGAGCAGCAGCTCAAGATGGTGAAAGAACAAGTTTATTTTTAACACCTAAAACATATTTACCAGGAGTCTAAATGGCTAGATATGCATCAGGTAAATTTGCTTTACGAATATCGGATCGTTCAGGTATGGCGTTTCCTTATAATGAAATGGTGCAAGAGTGGAATGGATCATGGGTACATACTAGTGAGTTTGAACCTAAACATCCGCAGCTAGAGCCTTTACCAAAAGTATCTGATCCACAATCTTTACAATATGCTAAAGCACAGAAAATTAGTGCTATTGTACCATTGACCAATAATCTTTATGCTAGAAATATATTCGGTGTAAAAAAACAAACTATATCACAGTTTAATCCGATACCATCTCCAGGGGCTTATGAAACAGTAATTGTCAATACAATGCAACCTTTAGAAGGAACAGATCAAGAAAACAAAGATATAGAAATTAAATCATTTTTAGGTACAATAACGGTGAGTATAACATGACAACTTATTCAGAATTATTAACACAAATCAGAGATTACACAGAGACATCTAGTGATGTTTTAACAGATACTATCCTTGATGATTTTA
>Ga0213865_10002631_pt1 | contig 11279 bp, 11 predicted proteins | sample PICome_6_FD_160100 | JGI IMG/M metagenome (GOLD analysis project Ga0213865, IMG submission 160100) | Coastal seawater microbial communities near Pivers Island, North Carolina, United States - PICO282 | ecosystem: Environmental > Aquatic > Marine > Coastal | place: USA: North Carolina...
TGTTACCTAAGTTATCGCTTGTAAATCCTGCTGGATAGTACATACCCAAGTATTCATCACGGCTAACTGCACCATCATCATTATCTTCAACTGCGCCAGCAACGTTAGTTGCCCACTCATTTAATGAAGTTGCATCTGGTGTTAAACGGAATGGTGTGTCACCTACAACAAATGCTGTTAAGCGTCTGTCATAGTTTAGACTAATCATTTCACCGATTAGCTCTGGATATCCTGGGCAAGCAATTAGGTTGAACTGACGTGATTCTTCGTCACGGATATCAGTATTACTATTAACTTCTGCTTGTAGAGCTTGTACAACAGTCTTACGTACTGCATGACGTCCAAATGTACCTGATCCATCTTCGTTGTTACCTGAAGCAGTTACCCAACGGTGTGGATAATATGCAGCCATTGATTCGTCTTCTAAAGAACCACTGTTACCAATAACTTGGAAGCGACCGTTATCAGTTGAAACGTCTATATAGTTACGTCTAAACTCTTTTACATTAAATCCACTTCTACGCATATTCCATAACAACATACCTTTTGGATATAGTGCTGGATCTGGTGCATCTGGATCTAAGTAATCACTTGTTAGTAGATCTACAATACTCGCTGGTGCTGAGTTAGAACCTGCATCACTCCAACGAGCATCTGCAAACAATACTCCATTATCAGTAGTCTGATCTGTTATATCTTTTTGCACCCAGCTTTCTAATACTGCATTGTAAACATATACACCTGGATAGTTTTCAATATTAGCAGTATCAATCCAAAGATCGCCATCAACAAGTGCAGTCCCGTCTGATTGCTCCGTAGGTTCTGTTGCACTTACGATTGGTCCTTCTGGATCAGTATCTGCATAATCTGCACTGAAGTTTTGATATCCTACCCAGCCGCTGCCGTCATGTATTAGCATATCTACTTCGTCAACTACTGAGCTATACCAAATCTTACCATCTTCTGTTAGGCTTGATGGTGCATCATCACTTGCTGTGTAGTCTAGCTCTTTCCATAAGCTAATAACATAGTCATATACATCGTCGCCTGTAGGAGCGTCATAAAAGTTTGCTGTTCCTTCTTCTGTTGTATAGTTATATGCAGCAAATCCTGCAAGTGCGATCAACCCGTCTGTATCATCAACACGGATTTCGCCGCCTAACTTATGTTCAATAACTACTTTGTTTGTGCTATCTACATATGATACAATATTTGTAAATCCAGCTGCGTTAATCTCGCCTGCAATCACTTCTGCATCTGCACTTGCTGCTGTTGTAGTAACACTTACAGTTTTAGGCGTGCCTAGTGCATTACTGTTGGCAACTGTTTCAGCAAGATCAAATGTGTAGGTGCTTGCTGTAAGTTGAGTTGTAATCTTAGCACTCTTTGCTGATGTAGCACCAGTGCCATTTCTTACATAAATCTTAAAGTTAGCAATACTAGGAGACTCTTCTTCAACATTTGCTTTTACAAACAAATCACCAGCTCTTAGTGCTGTACCACCAGTTTTATCTAGGTCGTAAATTGCACCTTCCGCTGTTGTATACATTGGAGCAGTAACATTGCCCCAAAGTTGTGTGTCTTCGTTATACTGCTTAACACTAAAGTCTGCACCACCATTTGGTGTTGTAGTTTTAATCCAAATACTTCCAGTTGGAGCAGGATTTGTATCAGTTGATTTAAATGCAGGAACATTAGTATGAGCTTGTATTGCTACTTGTGGTGATTGATATGTTTTTTCAGCAATACCAAGTGCGCCAGCGTCTGAAGCAGTATCTGTAGGACCAGTAAGTGTACCAATACCGCCTTCTATCTTAATTTTGCCGTCAGTTGTAGCACCATCTGATTGTGCAGTGCTATTTGCATATAACTCTAAAGCACTGTCAACAACTGCTGCTGCAACACCTGTAATCCCAGCATTGTTTATATCACTTGCAAGAGCAGTAATAGTTGTACCAGCTAGTACGACAGTTGTGCCGTTAATAATTATTGTGTCTCCATTTACCAATGTAGGATTAGTATTTGCACCTCTTACTGTGTAATGGCTTGCCTTCCAAGCATCTGAACCAACTTCCACCCAAGTACCTGGAGATCCAGCAAGTGTATTTGTGCCTGCTGTTTTATACCATAAGCGATTCATTGTTGTAGTTGCGTCAACTGCATAACTACCAATTTGACCAATAGATGTCTTAGGCGCATCTGTGATGCTGTCAATGTCGGATGTTTCTGTTACAACAGTTCTTGTTTGTGCTGTAAATGATTGTCCACCTGTAGTTGACAACGGTGCTGAATTCCATTCTAAAATTCCGAAACTTGTTATTTGTGTGTCAAACCAGTTAGCACCATTTGCTGGTTCGCCTTCTGGAGCATCTGCACTTGGATCAAGTTCGCCTAAATCTAAGTCTGCTCTTACAACGTAAACACTATTAGTTACGCCTAACAATGAGTATGCTGTTTGTAATCCGTATTCATTTTGCTCGCCTGCATGGATCATGTTACCATTGTTATCAGACTTGAATATTGGATCTCCGAATGTTTCTCCTAGCTCTCTTTGGCTAGTTATTAAATATGCTCTTCCAGCGTTAGCCTTCGTTGTACCAGGTGCAATGCCTGATCCTGAACTACTTGTCTTATTGCTGGCAGAAGCAACAAATATTACAGGAACTGTGCCTGCTGCTGCTGGGGTGTAAAAGGATTCGTCAATTACATTGACCTCTACACCTGGTGATACTAAAGCCATATTATTTCTCCTATAGGATAGTGTGTTCTGCTATTGTATTTAGCACACTATGAATAAAAATACCGGATAATAGCTACCAAAAAGGGACCGAAAAGGTGAGGTAAATATATATATGAGACCTTTATGTAAGTGCGGGCAGCGTCCTGCCGCTATAAACTATAAAAAAGATAATAAGATCTACTATAGGAGTCTTTGTGAAAAGTGTTTACGAAACGGTATAGGGCACGGTATTCCTAAATGGAAACAACGAGGATATCAAAAAAAAGATTTTTGTGAAAAATGCGGACACACTAGTAAACATCCCGAACAGTTCAATGTATTTCATATAGACGGAGATTTAAATAATTGCCGACCTACTAATCTAAAAACAGTGTGTGCAAATTGCCAGCGTATTATTCAGAAAATTGGAATGCGTTGGAAGCAGGGAGACTTACGCCCTGATTTTTAAAAATGGTTCGTATAAGAATGTCTACATTCCGCTTTAGTCTTTTTAAGTTGCCATTGTTGTCAATAGTATAATCACACATCCACTGTTCAATGCTCATTGAGCTAGGATCTTCAGTAGGCAAATGATCACAACGATCTACCCAAATAGCATAATCAAAAATTTCTTCGTTCTGCATTGCAAAGAATTCACGTTTATTACGTAGTCCGCAATAGATGTTATTTTGTGCAAACAAGTTACGTCCAAGACGTGCTAGATCGTCACGACAGTAATCATGAATCATGTTATACCATTCGGTGCGATGATTGTGACGATCTGCGTAACATTCTTCTTCGTTAGCATAACCGTACTTGTCTTTTAGCTCGTCAAATATAAACAACTCTGAACAGAATTTAGATGATGATTGAAAGGTATAGCCGTATGCTTGTAGCATTTCGCATACAGTGTCTTTGCCGTGACGGCCGTGACCAACAACTAAAAGTTTAGGTAAGTTCATTGTTACTCCTTAGTATATCTATTAATAATATACTAAAAGGAGAGTTTTGTCAACCAATTATAAAGCCGTAACCTGTTCCGCCTGCTACTGCTGTGCTTACTTCTGCCTCAAGTTTTTCCATTTCGGCTTGTGCTTCTGCTTTTAATGCATCACCATTAAGAGTTGACCCGCCTTGTGGTCCTGCAATAGTAGCAAACTTTGAACGTGCCTCGCCTAGTATGTACTTACAACTAGCAAGTGTATAATCTTTAATCCATTGTTTGGCAAGATAATCGTCTAAAAGTTGTTCATCAGGACGATAGTTATAACAGTATAGTAATAAATCTTCTTCGGCTCGAGGACGTTGAAGTAGTGTAAGTTTCTTAGTAGTTGTATTCCATTTGAACTCTATAAAACTACCAAACATTCTGCCCACAAGTTCTTGATGCTGTGCAAATAAATCGTATGTTGCAAGACCACCTAGTTGTGAACTTGATAACAAATAGGTGTTTGTGTATGCAAGATTAAACGGTTCAAATATAGTTCCGCCGTCTCCGCCGCCTGTCCTTGAACCTACACTTCTACGAAATATCTTTCGAACTTCGATAACTTCATTTGGCAGTGTATAGTCATTTTGGTCTATTACTGTTGTCATAAACACGTATGACTCTTCTACACTATTATCTGAACGCTGTCTAAACCTCGTTAGTGCTTTTGTTAAAGCAGTTTCATAATGAATAGGGTCAAGTTCAACATCGACCATGCCGCCTCCTAAGAAAGCATTTACATAATCAAATATTTCTTGTTTTTTTGTTGCTAAATCTGCCATACAAGTTCTCCACATAGTATTTATCGTTACGATAAATATGTATATGCCAAGACTTAGCTTATATAAACCAGAACGCGGCAACGACTACCATTTTATAGACAAACAAGTCTATGAGATGTTTACCATTGGCGGAACTGACATCAACATTCACAAGTACATAGGTACAAATGCTCCATCAGCTGAAGACCGAAGTTCAACACAACCTGAATATGATGTAGTAAAAGAAACAAACATTCAAGACCTTTTATTTTTAGAAAACAGAGATAGAAAGTACGATCCAGATGTATACACACATAGGGGCATTTACAATGTACAAGACATAGACTTTGACCTAAGTGCTTTTGGATTATTCTTGAGCAACGATACACTATTCTTAACTGTGCATATTAACAGTATTGTTAAGACACTCGGAAGAAAACCTATATCCGGAGACGTAATAGAACTTCCACATCTCAAAGATGAGTATGCACTAAATGATTTTGATATAGCACTCAAAAGATTTTATGTTATTGAAGATGTAAATCGTGCAGCAGAGGGATTTAGCAATACTTGGTATCCACATTTATATAGACTTAAACTAAAGCAAATATACGATAGTCAAGAATATGCAGAAATACTTGATTTGCCGGCAGCAGAAGGCAGTGATACTACACTAAGAGATTTGCTATCTACATATGAAAAAGAAATGCAAATCAGTAATGCTGTGGTTGCACAGGCAGAAATAGATTCACCAAAGAGTGGATTTGATATCGATCATTATTACACAGTTGCTACAAACGACGACGGAACAGTTGCTCTTAAAACAGCTGATGAAACAGATTTAGATGCAAGCAACATAAGCATAGGTGCAGACGAAGTTACAGATAGACCTGATAGAGAAGGTTATACAGGCTACCTTGTAGGTACAGGTAGCGACACACCTAATGGTGCGCCTTTTGGATTTGGCATAGCGTTTCCTAGAGACAAACAAGAAGGCGATTACTTTTTAAGGACAGACTTTTTGCCAAACAGAATGTTTAAATATGACGGCACACGCTGGATTAAAGTACAAGATGATGTACGTATGGATCTAAGCAATACATTGGAACGTCAAACTTATAAAACACAGTTTATAAACAATACAAAATCAAGCAACATAGGCGGCGAAACTGTGCAAGAAAGACAAAGTTTAACTAAAGCACTTAGACCAAGGGCAGACGATTAATGCAACATTTCTACGATGGACAAATACGCAAATACACTACACAAATGATGCGAATACTCAGCAACTTTCCAGTAAAAGATGGTAAAGGTGTTACTAAAGATGTTCCTGTTATGTATGGTGACTTAACGCGGCAAGTTGCAAATATTATTAGAGAGAACAGTGAAAACAAACTACCTAGTGCTCCACGTATAAGTGTATACATTACAGGATTAGAACTCGATAAATCAAGATTGCTAGATGCTACGTTTGTTAAAAAGTCTAATATTAGAGAACGTGCATTTAATGAGGAAACAGGCCAATACGAAAACTATCAAGGTAAAAACTACACCGTAGAAAGATTAATGCCTACGCCTTATTTGATGCGATTGAATGCAGATATCTGGGCAAGCAATACAGATCAAAAGTTGCAGATACTAGAACAAATATTAGTGCTTTTCAATCCTAGTTTGGAGTTACAAAAAAGTGATAACTTTATAGACTGGACTGCTATCACTGTGGTTAATCTAGAAAATGTCAACTGGTCAAACAGAAGTGTTCCTGTAGGTGTTGATAGTGAAATAGATATCTGTACTTTAACTTTTAGTGTTCCTATATACATAAGTCCTCCAGTTAAAGTTAAGAAAATGGGAGTTGTTACAAACATTATTACAAGTATGTTTGATGAAAATAGAGGAACTATTGAAGATGGAGTAAGTGTGCCTCAGCTCAATCAATTTGACGATGTAGCTGTTGCAGGAAGTACCCAAACATCTTTTGGTAAAAAAGCAACTACTATTCTTGCTAACGAAATGTCTAATGTAAATTACAACACCTATGGCATTTATCTTGAAAACAATGTTGCACAACTATTTGCAAACGGTAGAGTTGGCGGAAAAAACTGGCAAGATATATTCGAAGCACTTCCAGGACAATATGGTGCAGGTGTAAGTAGAATATTTTTAACTAACATAGATACTGACGTAACAGTGACAGGAACGTTTGCTCAAAATCCATTAGACGATACTCAGATTCAAATCGACTTTGACGAAGATACTTTCCCTCAAGATACTATTATCGAAGGAAGAACTAGTATAGACTATATTATAGATCCTACTACATTTAATCCATTAACAAGACTTGTTGACGGATTAAGATTGCTTATACTTGATGATATAGGCAAAGCAGGCGAAACAGTGCATGCACAAGCATGGACAAACAACGATGGAACAGGTTTAGTTGCAAAAGCTAATGATATTATCGAATGGACAGGATCAGAATGGACTATTGTTTTTGATTCTAATGCAGCCACTGAAACTACTTATACAACAAATCTAAACACCCAGACACAATATCGTTTCGAAAACGGCGAATGGCTAAAATCAGTCGACGGAGATTACCCAGTTGGCACCTGGAGAATAGAACTAGCCGGCTAACTATTATTATGAATAATATTATATGCAGTGGTGCTCTCTTTTACACTTTAACAACTAATCGATTTTTATTCTTGCATAGAGCAGGCGGCAAGAAAAGTGAAATGTGGGGTCTTGTCGGTGGTGGCAATGAACAAGGAGAAACACCGTGGGAAGGATTAAGTAGAGAAATAAAAGAGGAAATAGGATTTCTTCCGGATATCAAAAAAACTTTACCTTTAGAAAGTTTTATTAGTGCAGATACAAAGTTTTATTTTCATACATATCTATGCATCGTAAACGAAGAGTTTATTCCAAAACTCAATGACGAACACAATGGTTATGCTTGGTGTAGTTTTACTAAGTGGCCAAAACCGTTGCATCATGGATTACGCAACACACTCCAAAGCAAAGTAAATTTATCAAAGTTAGAAACTGTGTTTCAAACTATTAATTTACTTGACACAGACTAGTTTATAAAGTATAATAAAGTATGAAAGTCCTAGTTATTGGTGATATAATAATCGACAGATACATTTACGGCACAAGCACACGTTTGAGTCCAGAGGCCCCTGTTCCTGTGATTAGTTATCAGCGAGAAGTTGAAAAACTAGGTGGTGCAGGACTGGTATATGAAAACTTAAAAAGTTTAGGTGTTGATGTTACATTGTTTGACGCCGATCAGCCGCATAGTGTTAAAACACGAGTTATATGTGACGGGCATTACATTACACGCATTGACAATGATGAAAATGCAAATGGTGACGAAGTATTGAGAGATATCAAACGTCAACCCAATCTAGAACAATACGAATATGTTATTCTAAGTGATTACAACAAAGGTGTATTAGATGAGTCGATAGAGATTATTAAATATCTAAACACATTTGGCTGTAAAGTAATTGTAGATCCTAAAACACACGCACATCATTACGAAGGTGCTTGGCTTGTAAAACCTAATGCTAAAGAATTCCAAGAATATTTTATAAACTGGCACGGTAATATTATTACTACACGAGCAAGCGATAATGTAATTGCTAAAATAAACAACCAAGTTTATAATATTCCTGTAGAACCTGTAGAAGTATCAGATGTTACTGGTGCAGGAGATTGTTTTTTAGCAGCATTTGTTTATGCACTTACTAAAGGTTATGATTACAAAAAATCATTAGAACTTGCAGTACAGGGATCAACAGAAAGTGTTAAACACGTTGGTACATACATTCTTACAGAAAAAGATTTGAATAAAAAAGTAGTGTTTACTAACGGTTGTTTTGATGTACTACACAAAGGTCATCTCACGTTACTTAAAGAAGCATATAGTTTAGGTGACAAACTTATAGTAGGTCTAAACAGTGATGATAGTGTAAAACGCTTAAAAGGGCAAGACAGACCGTTTAACGACGTAGACACAAGACGTGAACAGCTAAAACTTATACCTTATGTAGATGAGGTAATAGTATTTGAAGAAGATACACCGTATGAGCTTATAAAAAATCTTAAGCCAGACTTAATAGTAAAAGGTGGTGATTACACTGTAGAAGAAATAGTAGGTCATGACATTGCTCCTGTGCATATTGTACCTACAGTAGAAGGATATAGCACAACAAAAATTTTAGGAGAAATAAATGGATCTTAATATCATTGTCATAGATAACTTTTTGCCAGACCCTGATAAGATAAGAGAGTTTGCTCTTAAGCAAAACTTTTCAGGATTAGGAACACATCCAGGTGTTAGAGCTCGATGGAAAAATGAAACTTATAATCAGTTTCTTGATGAACAACTGACACATGTTTTTGGTACTAATCTTATACACAAAATGGCTAGTAAACAGTTTCAAGTAGTAACAGGCATTGAAGGTCCTGACGATAACTGGATACATCACGATTTGTCGCACTGGGCAGGTGTACTATATTTGACACCCGATTCACCTATTGAATATGGAACAAGCCTTTATAGACATAAAAATACAAAAATAATGTACGGACGTGATACCACTAACGAAAATCATTTAAATCCGGACGAGTGGGAAGAAATGGCAAGAATAGGAAATATCTATAATAGATTGATTCTTTATAATGGAGAAATATATCATCGTAGTACTACCACAGGATTTGGTAATAAACTAGATAACTCTAGATTAACACAGGTTTTCTTTTTTGAATTGGAAAATAAAGATGAAGATACTAGTAACAGGTCATAAAGGTTTTATTGGGTCAAATCTTGCATTGTATTTGCAAGCACAAGGGCATGAAGTAGAAGGCTGGGAGTATATTCCTAATACTATTCCAGATCCTAGTGGTTATGATTGGGTCATGCACATAGGTGCAAACAGTAGCACAACAGAAACTGATGTAGATCTTATCATGGAGCAAAATCTTGAACATAGTTTACGTTTGTTACAAACGTGCGATATGATGGGTACAAACTTTCAATATGCTAGTAGTGCAAGTGTTTATGGTCCTACTGAACATTTTACAGAAAATGGACCTTTGCAACCACAAAGTCCATATGCTTGGACAAAGTATTTGTTTGACAGATTTGTTACACAAAACTTAGATCATTTCCAGGTCATTGTTCAAGGTATGCGCTATTTCAATGTATATGGTGCAAATGGTGAAGAACAAAAAGGCGATATGGCTAGTCCGTATACTAAGTTTACAAAACAAGCTAAACAAGGCAAAATCAAAGTATTTGAAAATAGCGAAAACTATAAACGAGACTTTGTATGTGTAGAAGATGTTTGTAAAGTACACGAAAAAATGCTAGATGTAGATCAATCAGGAATCTACAACGTAGGCACAGGCAAAGCAGAAAGTTTTGAAACAGTAGCAAGAACTATTGCGAAAAAATATAATGCAGATATTGAATATATTCCTATGCCTGAAAATCTCAAAGGTCAATATCAAAAATACACTTGTGCAAATATAGATAAGTTAACTAATAATATAGACATCAATTGGACTAACATTAAGGATTATATAAATGACAGATAAGCCAACTAGACTAAAAGGAGCAGTAGAAAAAGGTTGGGGGTACGAACTTATTTTCGCCACTAACGAAAAATATTGCGGTAAGATTCTTTTCTTTGAAAAGGCAGGAAACAAGTTTTCAATGCACTTTCATAAAGAAAAAGACGAAACATGGTTCGTTAATACTGGTAAGTTTAAGCTAAGATACATTGATCCCAAAAATGCACAGTTAATTGAAGCCGAACTCAAAGAAGGAGATGTTTGGCACAATCCACCTTGTCTACCTCATCAGCTAGAAGCATTAGTAGATGGTAGTAGTATTACAGAAGTTAGTACACCAGATAGCGTAGAAGATAACTACCGTATTATTCCTGGCGACAGTCAATCAAAAAAAGAAGAATCAAAAAATGAATAATATGTGGGGTAATCAACTCCAAGATGATTTAACCAAATATACAAAGTGTGTGGTCGGAGTAGACCGTGACGGAACAATAAACAAAGACCTAGGAACATACGTTACGAAACCAGGAGACTTTGTTCCTATTGATGGAAGCCTTGAAGCCCTTGCTATCATAAGGTCAAAAGGACACAAGATTGCTATCATTACCAATCAAGGCGGAATTATAAAGGGTAGTCTCACTACAGAACAGGTAGAAAATGTACATCAATATATGTTCCAGTTATTAGGAGAAGCAGGATGTCCTAGCGTAGATGCACTTTACTATAGCACAAGTAGCATGAAAGATGACATATATGCAAAGCCTAACATCGGAATGTTTCAGCGATGCGAAAAAGAAAATCCTAGAATAAAGTTCAAGCAAGGATTTTATGTAGGCGACAAACTTAGCGATTTAAAGGCTGCTGCAAAAGCAGGAGCAAGACCCGTTTTAGTAAGAACAGGGTATGGTTTAGAAACCGAAAAAGAACTTAATAAGTTTACCTACAAGAAACTTAAAAAACAAACATATGTGTTTGATAATTTACTAGAGTTTGCTCAAGCACTTTAAGCCTGAGCTTCACCCCATCTAAGAATAACGTTACTATTTACATCTGCGCCTGTGGTCTTATAGATGTTTATTGCAAGTACATCTGGTCCGTTTGGAAATGTTCCTCTACCACCTAATGTTGTATTTGTTAACGCTTGCAACTTGTCTAGCATTAACTCACTACGCTCTCCTGGAACTGCGATAAACGAAAATACTGTTTCGCCAGGCTGTGCAAACGG
>Ga0213865_10002634_pt1 | contig 11277 bp, 12 predicted proteins | sample PICome_6_FD_160100 | JGI IMG/M metagenome (GOLD analysis project Ga0213865, IMG submission 160100) | Coastal seawater microbial communities near Pivers Island, North Carolina, United States - PICO282 | ecosystem: Environmental > Aquatic > Marine > Coastal | place: USA: North Carolina...
AGGGTTAGCCCCGTCAACGATCTGGTAGTAGGCTTGGCCTCCAGAGTTGAACTCACCCAGAGACACGATGCCTACATATCGTCGGGCTAGATCACCAGTATCAGAGGTTCCCGCAATATCAGGCGTACCCCCTGCTTGGTACTCGTTCCAACCGCCGTCACGCAGGGCTTCTCGCGTAGCGTCATCCGCTGGCTTCCAGTCGTTAAAACGCGACCCGTCAAAGCCAAATTCAAACTGACCTGATTTGGCGTCGATTGCATACATCGGGAACGGGAAGCTGTTGTACGCTGCTGTCTCCCAAAGCTTAATAAACTTGGAGTACAACGCTTGAAGCGTCACACCATCTTTGTACACAAGGTTGCCCGCTGCGTTAAGCGTAAATGTTCGCGCAGTGGTGTTAATAGTGATTTCAGTTCCGACAATAAGATCGTCGCCATCAATAATTTTCGCCATTGTTTATTTCCCCCTCAAGGAACGTAATTTCTATCTAAAACTTGCGCTACGGGCAAAGACGCATTGGCGCTGCCCAATTCAAATCCGTAAACAAAATATGGGACGTACCCATCACGATAGACCTTAACATCGACAAACGTACTGGCGACAAACGTGTAAGTATAAGCTGATGACGTTCCGGCAATGTCCTGATCGTCTTGCAGCTTGGTCGTTGTTCCAGCCGTGTAGATAACAACATCGGAATCAGTCACTACGTTAGTAATTGTCAGCGTAGCCTGACCTGATACGACAGTAACTGTGCCAGTGTACCCAGCCCCAAGCCTAACAGACGGTACTGTAGCGCCTGCACTGACGCTAATTGTTAAGTTATTCGAGGTCGTGTCAGTAACAAATATGTGGGCGTCCGTATTCGTTGTTGTTACCGTAGCGGGTAGGCCAGATGTGTAGCTAGAATCAGCCGTGCAATTCCATTGCATGGTCACGCCATTGGACGGTACTTGTGTAAGCTGTACAGCATGACTTGAGTTGTTTCCAATAAAAGTACAACCGTCAACTTGGTCTAGGTTGCTTACATTACAAGCGGCGACTGCGTTTGTGTTCGTAAACGTGCAGGCATCTAGTGTTGCGCCGTTAGTTGTCACAGCGTTGCAGTTTGTAAACGACCAACCGTTTATAGTCTGATTGCTATTAAAGGCTACGGTGTTTGCCCGCTGCAAGGCACAGTTGGAATTTGACAGAGTTATGTTTGCGTCATTAAGGTCAAAGTTAAACCTAGTGTTATCAGAACTAAACCCAGTAGACTGAAACAAAGAGTTTTTCAGTTCTATGTTAAGCCCCGAACCACGCGCTCTAAACTCATATAAGTTGGCGTCTACATCCTGCTCTGTAAAGATAAGTACGTTGCCGTCCATATCAAAATCGGTTGCAGTAGCGCCAGACCCTACTTGCAATTCGCCAGTACAGAAAAAAGCACCGTCTACATTCTGCACAACGCCATAGGAATTTGAACGGTCTACCGTTGCAACATCAGCTAGTGTTACTGGATCACCACTTGTACCACCTGTGATGTTGTAACCGTCCATATAGATAAAATAGTCGGTGTACATATTACGCAACTTTCTTGGTTGCGATGTACGGTTAAAACGAAAACCCCACTCGTCAATGTTTGCTGCGGTTAGAGAGGTAAATTGGCCCGTAGACGCGACAACATAAAACCAGCCGCCAGCATAGGTGTCACTACCCGCAACGGTCTTAAACTGCCTAGCTCCATCGCCCATAAAAAATTCCATACCCCCGTTTGCTTCTGTGTCCAGAAACGAAACAAAGGTGAAATTCCACCAGCCCCGAAAGGTCTTACCAGCACCAGACGGGGCAGAAGCATTTGCGTAACCTTGGGTTTGTAGGTCACTACGAAACTCACCACCAATGGAATTGCTCCCTTGGATGAAAACCTCGTTGTCTAAACCTACACTTGCTCCAAACCAACCTGTTGTGCTTTCAGCATCAGCAAGCGTGTCTAAGTTTATTGCTGTAAGTACTGGCGTAGCCATTAGCTATAACTCAGGGACGTTCTATTGTCCCAGACGTTGTTGAAGTTATCGCTGCCGCCAGCAAACAGCACCGAGAAAACGGTGCCGTTTGTTTCTAGCTTTTTAATCTGCCAAACAGCCGCAGAGGTTGGTGAGCTAGGCGAAGCTTTACCTACGTAAGTTACGCCGCCTTCCGTTTCATCCAAAAGAACGGTATAGGGAAACGATTGCGATGACGTTATGCTTACGCCAGCCACACATCACCCCAACTTGGCTTTGAGCCTGTCCAGCGCCTTTTGTGCGGTGCTTCGCTTAGACTCCAGTTGCTTTATCTCAGCTTCAAGGTTTTTCCTGATTGTGGAAAAATCTTCTTCCAGAGCCACAACTTTGGCCTGATAAACGGTGTTCAGCTTATCAATTTGAGATTGACGCGCAGCTATCACCTTTTCCGTTTCGGAGGCAATACGATCCTGAAGACCAGCTAGCTCAGCGTTGGCTGACATCATTCGGCCTTCGACAGCACCAAGCTCGTCAAACACTTCTCGCGTTTTACCCTGAACTTCTGCAAGTTTTGCTTCGGCTAGCGCAATGCTTTTTTCTTTAGCTGCAACGATTTCAGCGGAGGCTTCTTCAAGGGATTCAAGCTCTTTAACTTTTTCCTTTACAAGCCTTTCCATGTCACTAACTTGTGAAGCGGCCCCCAGAACATGGGGAATCGCCTCAATAGCAGGGCCAAACGTTTCTGCAAACTTCTTAAGAGCGCCTTCGTTAATACTCATTACTCTGGGCCTCCAGATTGAATGACAGTCATAGTGACACTACCTGTCGCGATTGCTGTTACGTTAAGGCGAACAGCCGTTACAGGAAAAGCAATATTACCCGTAACAGACGCTGCGCCAGCCACCCCAGTAATAGCACTCCAGTTGCCCGTAGCAGCGTCATAATCTGCCGCGTAAATATCGTCAGTAGTGTACTGTCCTGCAAAGGTCACCGATGTACCATCAACCCTTACGTCCACAGTGACGTTAGCTGGGCTAATATAGTGATCTAGCGGCACTGGGTCAGAGGCAGCAACAGCACTAACTGTTTTGCTAATTGGTCTCATTGTGACCCCCTATTACGTTGCGGAGATAGCGCCGCCAGTGTCGCTTCGCAGCCAGTTCGTGCCATCAGAAAATGCCAAGATGGGAGAGCCAGCCGCGCCGTCAGTAACGTAGACAAGCGTACCCGCAGTAAAGCCGGTTGCAGCGGGAGCGCCAGCCACATCAGTTGAAGGAACGGTGACGAAGCCGCTCACTGCGCCAGTAAAGCCGTTATCAGATACAACGGGGCCAGAAAAAGTTGTGGTTGCCATTGAGTTTTCCTCACACGCGAGTTGGGTACGGTAGTCTGCGTGTCGTCAGCCGGGACTGTCTACCGTACCGGAATCCCCGGAACTGGTTAAGAATACGACATTTGCTGATAAACAGCAAATAAAAAAGGGGCCGAAGCCCCTTTTTCATTCTGACTCTTAAGCGCCGGGGGAACCCCAGATGCCAAGAGGATCAGATACACCAAACGAGTAACGCTCACGGGCCTTGTAGCGGCTGTTGCCGGTATCAAAGTCACCGTCCATTGATGTCTGCATCGGGGTACGAACGAAGTGCTTAAGTCCGTTGGGGATGTCAGTCATCAAGAACCACGCGTTCGTGTCCGTCAGGTAGTGATTAATCACGTACCCTTCGGGGATAGAACCGTTGTTCTTCAGAGCGTTCAGATCGTTGTCAGCCGTAGCTACACGACCTTCCGTTTCCAGCAAGCGAGTTGCTACGAACTGCAATGCGGGAGGAACGATCAGCTTACGAGGCTTAGCAGCGATCAGCAAACCGCGCTCGTCAGTCCACTGGGAAATCTGGATAACGGCGGCTTCAAGAGAAGTCTCGTTAAGATCAGCAGCGACTGTAGGTCGGTTTGAGTTGGTGCCACCGCTTACAAGCGGGTGAGCAGTTGAGCACAAAGTAGTGCCGTCACCATAGTTCACACCAGAAAAAGCGTTGTTCAGAATTGAAGCAGCTTTAACTTGCTTGGTGTAAGCCATGGCTCGTGCAAGTGCCTTGGTATAACGAGCAGACAGTGAGTCATACAGGTTATCTTCCATGGCTTCCTCAGTAATTGAGAAACCCATAGCCACGGTCTCATGCACGTAACGAGCGGTCCACGCTTCTTGAGCATTGTCATACTCAATAGCGGCACCTTCGTCCTTGACGGGAGCAGCGGAGAAACCGGACAGCTTGGTTTCTTCTTCAAATGAGCGATCCGAAGATTCGGTCTCAAACATTTGCTTGTGCTCTTCTTCGTACTTTGAATACTCCATGCCAAACAGAGCGTTAAGCCCCGGCAGGAGTTCCTTCAGTAGTTGTGCGCGGGAAATTGCCATTGTTAGTTACTCCTTACGCTTGGCCGGTAGTTGATACGAACTGATGACCAGCGTTCCACTTAACCAACGCTTCGGTATAGCCCCCAGAAGAGTTTTTAGTCTCTTCAACAAGACCGATAACCTTAACGGGCAAGGTGGCACCAGTGGCAGTAGTTTCAGATACAGCAATGGCGGATTTGCCCGTAGCCGTATCACCTGCGTTATCGACAAGAGCAGCATTTCCCATCAGATCAGACTGTGCGTAAGAACTAATAGTGGTTCCCGTGGAAACAACAGCTACTTTCATCACAACATTAGGGTCAGAGACAACGTAAGCTACGATGTCGTCAGCTACAGTGCTGGCGGGATAGTACTGACTATGAATCGTGTACTTAAGTACAGGATCAGTGTAAGAACAACCCATAAACACGCCCACTGGACTCATTGCTGCGTCAGCGGGTTCGCGCTCAATCGTACCACCAGTACCAATGGTAACAGCATCTCCGTTAAAGATAGATGTGTTGTAACCACTAGCAATTTTATACTGACGCATTGCGCCAGCATACGGCATACCGTCAGTACGGTTTACCGGTACAAGCCCAGAAGGGGCTTCGATAGCGGGATAAGCCATTTTAGACTCCTATTAGTTCCCAGACCCGAAAGTGACCTTGCTCTTCCTTTCATTAAACAAAGGCATACGAGCGTCATTTTCGCGCATTAAATTGTTGTCTACAGATTCAATTTGAGCTTTGGTCTGATTATCGTAATAATCAGTTCGCTCTCTAACCATCTCAACTGGAGCTTTGCATAGCATTAAGCCACCCATAACAACGTTATCTTTGAACCTAGAGTTCTCAACAACACCGCCAGTAAAAATCTCCAGTTCGGGATGGTCGTCAGCCTTAACAGGTGTCCAACCTTCACGAAGTTTGGCTGAAATGTTAGTCGGATCGGGTTGACCGTTAGTGCTAACACGGACCCAATGAAACTCCCAACCATCTTGCGGATCAGGGGTAGGTAATACCTCTGGTCGCCTCCATGCTTGTTTACGAGTCTCAGCTTCTCGCGATTCAGTTTGGCGAGAGTTACGATTTTGCCGTGTTGTTTCACCCATTGTTCGACTTCCTCATTTCATCTGCAACCTGTCTGGCGTATATATCTAGGGGCACTCCAAGCTTTTTGGCAATTGCCACTTGGCTCTTAGTCAAAGTAACTTTACTGGGAGCGCGGCTACGAGTAGCCGGTGCAACGTTACTTGACTTCTTTTTAGGCTCTTCCTGTTGTTCCCCAAAATTAGCAGGAAAGACCTCACGCATACGAGAATTGATATTCTCATAGTAAGCTTCGCTTTTCGGATCGACTCCTTGTTTAAGGAGCTTTTGGTGCAGACCCAGCGCGAAGCTTGTCATTTCGTCGTCCTGACCAAACCAAGGATTTTCACTTGCCCACTGGTCTGCTCTAGGATCACGAGCCGGTTGTTGTGCAGGCTCGGACGATTGTTTACTTTCTACCACATTATCTTCTTTTTGTAAAGAAGGTTTAATGGCGTCAACCTTACTTTGGCGAAGACGAGCTTTTGAAAGAGCTTCTTCAGCTTCTAACAACTGCTCAGTGTTGCCGCTTTCGTATGCAGCCGCGTAGTTCCTCTTAGCGACATCAATTTCTTGTGTCAGCATACGCTGAACCTGCTGCACAATAGCAGCGCGGCTTTTGGTAACAGACGTTTTTAAGGTCTGGTTTTCCTCAACCAACTTTCTTGCATACCGTTCAAGCTCTTGCCGTTCACGCTGAGCTTCTTCTTTTGCCCTGCGTTCATCGTGGTAACCCTTACTAAAGTGCTTAATGCGATTAGCTACCTTCTCAGAGTAGTTTTCCAACTCATCGTCAGTAACTTCTTCTGGAGGTGTTGACGGTTTACGGCCCCGGTCTTCAGGGGGCGTATCGTCAACAATCTCATATTCTTCCTCTTTTACAACCTCTGGTTTTGCTTTAGGTTGCTTTAAATCAATGGTTTCAGCGCTAGATGGTTCTAATTCAATCTCAACGCTGTCTTCGTTTTCCTTCGCTTCATGCGGGAAGTTGTACTTAACTTCTTCAAAAGCCATGATAAGTTCCTCAAATGTTAGTGACAGCTTGTGGGTTTTCAACTACAGCTTCAATGCTGTCGTCATTCATAAGTCGAAATTCCTTGCCCTTAACCTTAAATCGGGTTCCAGAGCTAGAACGGAACATGACGTAATCACCCACTTTGCACCAAGGGCCATTGGGAAAACGAGAAGTATCGCTGTATGCCTCGCCTCCCATATCAACAACAAGACCTACCATGGACAGGATGGACTCCTGATGAATAGTTTGGTTTGACTTAACAATGCCACTGGCAAACGTTTCTTCTACCTCGGGCATGGCAATCAAAACGTGATAACCCACTGGCGTAGGTATATCAGCTTCAAGCACTGCTTCCTGCGGTTTAGGCTCTAGGTTCAATTCCAACTGAATCGGCTCACTCATCTATTGAGTCCTCATAGTTTCGCGAGAGGTCTTCGATTTCCTTTATCGCGTACTCCAGACCTCGTATGGAGCCGCAGGTTTCTTTGTATTCTTCATAATTCTTAGCCGAGCCACGGGCTAAAGCGCCCGTAAGCACCTCAATTTGTCTTTGGTAGCTTTCGGTAAGAACGTCAAAAACGGTTTTAGGCATCGGGTGCTGTTCCTAGTTGTGATTGGATTTGTTGTAAACGAAGCCTTGCTGCTTCAAACTCGTTATCAGATTGCAGTTGATCTTGCTCAAGCTGATACTCAAGGGCTATTTTCTCCTGCTCAAGCTCAAGACGCTGCTGTTCGGTAATTGACTTAACCTGATCTGCGGTCTCCTTACGCTCAAGCTCACGAACTTTGAGCGCCATATCATCTCGCTGCTTCTGCTCTTTGAGCGCTTGTTCTCGGTCCTTGCGAGCGGCTTCTTGCTGCTGCAACTGAACAAGAGGGTCACGCTGCTTGGCTTGATTCTGCATAGCCATCTGTTCCTGTTGCTTCTGCGCCGTGACCTGAGAAGACGAGGTAGCCAACAAACGAGAAAGCTGAAGTTCGATTTCTTCAGGCAACTCGGCATCTGGTGGCGGCAACTCGACGCCCGCCTTGACCTCAATATCAGCGCGGTACTTGAACGCAACGTGCTCGGCAATATGTGCTTGCAATGAAGACATAATCTGAGGGGTCATTGGGTTCTGTCCAATAGCTTGCATGATTTGCGGGTTCTGCATCATGGAAACGTGGGTCGCAATATGAGCATCGTGATCTTGATAGATAAACGCCTTCATCGGCTTACCTATCAATGCTGCCATATTCTCACTAACAGGATCGCGAGGTGACTGGTCTTCTGACAGCGGAATGATCTTGTCAGCGTTCTTTATGCCAATCACATCAATCATCTGACGGTGCAACTGAGGCAAGTCGTAAATCTGAGGCGCGGCCTGTGCCATTTGCATGACGGCCTGATACTGGACAACCTTCTGCGCCATAGTTGCGCTGTTGGGATCACTGACGGGGATTACGTCAATCATCCTATAATCACTGCCCCGAGAGTTTTGTTTTCCAGTAGCGGGGTCATAGACATAACTCGCCATATCGTCCTTGGCGATGATGTCCTTTAACAGACGGAACTCCTGCTTCATCGCGTAATGAACACGAGACTGCACCGCTGTCATTGGCTTCAGAGTGCGCTCCAGCAGAGCCAACGTTGTACCCACAGGTGCGTTAGCTGACATATCGGAGATGTCGATGTCAGAAATCGCGCCCAGCCTGCGGCCCTCATTTGTGATTTTATCTAAAAGCGCTAACAGGGTCTGACTCGGCTCCTTGTAAGGCAAGGGCATCAAGTTCTCACGAAGCGACCCTGCCGTAACATCTACGTCTTTCCACTCACCGGGGGCAATCGGAGTATCGTCACCGCGTACTCGCAAGTCTCGGGTTTTCAGACCCCCCGGCAAGTTAGCCAGCGTACCCGCGTCCACTAGCTGTCGGATTAGACTGGTTCCAGCACGGGCATATCCCCCGATAATGTGGATCAGACCTAACCCATAAAACCCAAACCCTTGTGAGTAAATGTAATGGACGAAGTGCTGACGCATCTTATAGAGCGTGTCCCCTTCATTCCAGTTACGGTAGATAGACAGAATCTCGTTGCTACTGGTATCAACGGTGACGACATAGGGCTTAAGCAAGCCGCTCTCAGTATCAATATCATCAAAAGACAAGTGAGCGTGTATCTCAAACAAGGTGTGCCTGTTGTCATCATTGACGCTAAACCCATCGGCCTCGGCCTTCTTCTCATCAATATCAGTGACAAACGGCGCGGGTTCACCGATGTCAACGTCACGATAAAACCCAGAGTTCTGAAGACGCTCAATCTCGTTACCCGTCTTACGCATGATGTGCGTAATACGCTCTGCGTTCTTAAGGCTTGAAGCGCCATAAGGCACGACAATCTCTTCGGCGGGAACGAACATAGACACTTGACGCGCCAAGTTAGGATCATTGTATATTTTTTTGAACGCGCTACCGCTCAAGCCCAAGCTATACAACATACGCTCGTGTTCGCTTCGGTACTCTTCCATCACCTCAGTAAGCTGATAGTTCATATCAACCTTTACACGCTCAGCCGCCTCGCGGGTCTCTCTGTCTTCAAACCCAATAATCTTGGTCTTGACAGGACCAGCGGCTGGAAAGGTCTCAGCCATAGTTTCAGCTTGGAAGCGGATCGCCGCTTCACTCAACAGGCTGGAATAAACACCGCAAGCGCCGTCCCATGGCTCACTACGTTCTTCATGTTTAATTCCCAGCAAATCCAAGCCGTCTACAAACGTTTCAGACCACTCTTTACGACTGGTGATGTCATTCTCGACTTCTCCAACTAGCTCGTCACCCAACTGCTGCAACACATCTTCAGAAATAAACTCAGCTAGGTTCGCCTCAAACTCGGTATCAGGGGCAGCGGCTTCGCCACCAATAAGCGAAATCTCCATGCTGCCGTCATCAAGGGTGACAGACTCGGGATTCACAATCTCAATTTCTAACTCATCGCCACCCATTTCAGACAAGCCAACCGGCGCTTCGTACAAGCCTTTCTCAATAGCCATTAGTAGTATCCACCTTTACGCCGTTTGAAATACTCGACTTCTTCAGGCTCGTCGGTGGGGAGGCGTATAAACCCACCTTGACGAAAGCGCATAAGAGCCATAACGGTTGAGTCCACCCTGTCATCGTTGGAGCCAAAAGGAAACGCTGCTACTTCCTCAACTAGCTCTTCAGCCCAACGGGTCTCGGGCACCCAGACCATTCCTGATGATACTATATCGCTAACAGAATTTAACCGTGCCAGCTTATCACCCGTACCCCTATGGGGGGTGTACTCGGATACGGGAAGCCCTGCCCTTCGCATCTCCTGATAAATCGCCGTACCCGCGCTTTTCTTCTCCACAATGAACGCATCGGGTTCCCACTCGTCGTAGTTGTCCATGCACATCATTTTAAGCTCAGGGAACTCATAGCGATCACAGATACTGTTTAACAGGATGATGTGGTACGCGTTCTCTTTTTCGTTGTAGAACACGCCCCACGTTGTTAATGAGGTGTAGTCAGCGCGATTGTGTTTTTCTGCCGCCGCGTCCAGCGACATTATGATGTACTCACAGGACGGGGGCCGTTCTTCCCGCCACTGTCGCCACCAGTCGCGCTTGATAATGGCAGCTTCTTCAGCGGTGGGGTTCTGCTGATACTGGGCGTTCCACTGGAACAGGGGCATACTTTCGCGGGTGCGGTGTAGCGCCTTCAGGTCAAAGAACTCAGGCCACAAGGGAACCTCAACCGACTTACCCTTACGCTGTACATCCAAAATGGCGGGGAACTCAACCACCTCGTACTGGTCAATGTCCTCGTTCTTCGCCATGTCGCGGGTCAACCGCCCCGTCAGGTCGTCCAAGTGCCAGCGCGTGTGAACAATCGCCACACGACCCCCCGGCATAAGACGGGTTCGAGCACCGAAACGAAACCAATCGTAGGCTTTATCAAAAATCTCGTAGTTGCCGTTCAGGATTTCCTGCTCGTTGTGCGGGTCATCGACTAACAGCAAGTCAGCACCGCGTCCCGCCAGTGCAGAACCCACACCGGTCGCGTAGAACTCGCCTCCGTGGTCAGTGTTCCAGCGTCCCGCAGACTTAGAATCGGCAGCGAGACTCACATCCCCGAAAACCTCCTTGTAAGCGTCAGATGCGATGATATTTCGTACCTTTCGACCAAAATCCACAGCAAGATCGGCTGTGTGAGAAATCAACATGACCTTTTTACCGGGGTTGCGGCCAAGAAACCAAGCGGGATAGTAGGTAGATGTAAGCTGGGACTTACCGTGACGAGGGGGCATATTGATACAAACCCTGTCCTTCTGACCAGACTCGGTTGCCATGAGCATATCGGCAAGCTTTCGGTGATGCTTGCCAACAAGATAATCGCTCTGCATATGCTTACAAAATTCAATCAAGTCGTCCTTGCAACGTTGTACGTACTCTCGTCTTTGTAATTCATCAACCAGCCTGTTGATTTCTTCAATCTCAGCCTCAGTGTACTGGTTGAGATTTTTTAGCATTATCTGAAGCTCTAGCTTCGTAAACGGCAGTGCTTCACTCACTTTCTATAATCACCGCGTCTTCAATTACTTCGTCACCTACCAGCTTCGCCAGCTTGGAGCGCAGGGTCTCCCGCAATTCGTCACTGGTCTGGTGTGTCACCGTCACCTCACGCTTCTCGGTGAACAACCCCACATCGCTGATCTTGCCCAGCAACTCCAGCGCACGGAGTCGCACCTTAGCGTCTTCGTTATCACTTTCGATCAGAAGTTTGTTAGTAATG
>Ga0213865_10002635_pt1 | contig 11268 bp, 4 predicted proteins | sample PICome_6_FD_160100 | JGI IMG/M metagenome (GOLD analysis project Ga0213865, IMG submission 160100) | Coastal seawater microbial communities near Pivers Island, North Carolina, United States - PICO282 | ecosystem: Environmental > Aquatic > Marine > Coastal | place: USA: North Carolina | collected...
GCATGGCCCTTGCTAGAGCAGAATTAACTGGTCCATCATTGTCAAGATTGAAACCAAAATTACAAGAAACCGCACTTGCACTTTGGACTTTGTATCTTGTGTTGACCATACTTGAATTCGGTTTATTGATGACAATCGGGAAAATGGATTGGTTTGATTCAATAAATCATGCATTAACAACGATGCCAACTGGTGGGTTTTCCACTTATGATGCAAGTGTCGGTCATTTTGAATCCTACACGGTCGAATTAATCATTATCTTCTTTATGTTCATTGGAGGAATTAATTTCACATTGTTGTGGTTCATTCGAGAGGGACAATTCAAGAAAGCGACTCAAGATGAGGAATTCAAAAATTATCTTGTCTATATTCTGACTACATTCCTTTTCATAACCATTGCGCTATTAGTCACAAGGGATTACACAACAGCTGACTCATTTGTGGACAGTTTATTCCACGTGGTTTCGATTGGAACCTCTACTGGATATACTTCCACTGATTACATGCAATGGCCTGTATTTACCCACCTCTTGCTCTTCGTTCTGATGATTATTGGAGCATGTGCAGGAAGTACGAGTGGTGGATTAAAATTGATGCGGGTTAATCTCGCCTTCAAAGTAGCAATGCGGGAATTGATTCGTATTGCACAGCCAAGAAAGGTGCAAAAAATTCGAATGAATAATCAGGTTGTTGGCGATCAGCAACTCGGTTTAATTGTAGGAATGCTCTTTGTTTGGATTGGTTTATTTGCAATATCATCCATCATACTAGCATTAGTCATACCAGGGGAAGATTTTGAATCAATACTCGCATTGGTAGCTTCAAGTTTAGGCAACACTGGGCCAACTCTAGGAAACTATGGTCCGACAGAAACGTGGGCAGGTTTGAATTCAGGTGCGTTGATATGGACTTCAATACTCATGTGGTTCGGCAGATTGGAATTGCTTACTGCAGTTATCCTTCTCCACCCCCACACTTGGAGATCTGAATCAAAGGATCAGACAAATCGTGGCGCTTTGGCTCGATTGCGACGAATGATCTCGAGAGAACCAATAGAAGAATCAAAATAATGTTCGCTGAGCTGAATCTAAAGTAGGTTCTTCAACGATTTCTTCTGGGACTTCTTGAGCAGGTTCTTCTGGAAGTTTTTCTTCAATAATGTCAGCAATCATCGGTTCTTTCCATTGTTGTTCAGCCTCATCAAATGCTTTCATCATTGCCTTTGTGGATTTCCGACTTACTGGCATATTGCACAAGGTTGCATGTTCCTCAGAACTGAGTCCTAGCGACAATGGTATAGCAAATTCATTTGGATCGCCAATGACAGAATCTTCTCTGCTCAAGGCCGATAATAACGGCAAAAATTCTCTTCTAACAGTAGATTTACTGGTTTTTGACATGTCTGAAAGATGTGAAATAATCGCAGGTCGAGTCCATGAACCTGAACGACGTAAATAATGCGGATAACTGGCATAGATACGCCCTTCGAGTGGCTTTGAATTGGCAACACTTGCAGAAAGTGATGATAAATGGAGAGTCCAATACGAGGAATGGTGAGCCAAATCACGGTATCTGCTTTCAACAGACTTGTCTGCTACAACGAGGGCATTAGAGGCTTTTTGTATAGACTCATTACCAAAAAGGGATGAATTGTTCCAATGGACCCAATTCATTAGGTCAGATGGCTGTTTATCGATGGTTCTACCAAGTTGAACCGCTTCAACTGCTGTACGAGAACGATACAGGTTTTCCATACCAGGAAAGACTTCGGTCGTAACATCACGAACTCCGGCTTCAAGATGCTCTGTTACCTGATTCTTTGTTAATGATGAAACAGAACCAGTCGAGAGTACTTGGAGGTCTCGAACGAGAGCACGTAGATCACCATGATTACCTTCAATCAAGGATTCAATGGCATCTTGTGTGAATTCGATGTTTTCTTCGCGTAAAACTCGTCGGGCAATTCTTCGTAAGGCTTCATTCGATACACGATCGAAAGTAATTGTGGCCAAGTGTTTAGAAAAACGATCTTTGGTATTTCTCCATGTTGAAGATGAACGACCCCACAAGCCCATAACATCATTGCATGCTAAAATCACAGGTTGCTTTGTGTCTTCAAGGAGCCGTAGTAACTCCGCTTTGCCTCCAGAATCCCCCGAAAGCGAGGTTGAATCTTCTTCCAACTCTTTTCGGATACGATCCTCACTCACTTTTCGCAATCCACCTCCAATGTGATCGACTTCGTCTAAGAGAATGAGGGTTCTTTGGAGAGGTTTATTCGGATCGTGGAAGAGTGAGCGATGTGTTGAGCCTTGAGTTGCTGCTTTACGAATTGCAGCAGCATTTCTAGAATCACTTGCATTCAATTCAATTACGGTCCATCCCAAGTCATTTGCAATTGCACGAGCGACGGTTGTTTTTCCAACACCCGGAGGGCCGACAAGCAGTATTCCTTTTTTCTTAGGATTGCCAGTAACCCAGCCATCAAGCCATTCACGAATTTGGCGACGTTGGATTTCATTGCCTTCTAATTGATGCTCAGACATCGGGCGATGGCGCTCTGTCCAGTCTGAAGCGCCGCTCATATCCAATCATCTTGACGGCGGTTCTTGAAGGTGCTTCTTCGAATCAAAGGAACGGTAAATCATCTATTAAAATTCTGATTTGCGAACCATCATCTCGTGTCCGCATTGTCACCGTATTGTCATCGAGGGACTGATGATCAACAGTAATGCAGAGTGGAACTCCAATTTCATCCGCTCGAGCATACCGCTTACCTATCGATCCGCTTGAATCGTACATAGAAACAAGGTTAGGGATCAAGCAACATCGCTTATGTAATTCAGAAGCTATTCGATCCATTCCGTCTTTTTCAAACAGAGGCAGAATCACTACGTCGACTGGAGCAACAAGTGAAGTTAATTTCAACATACGATAAGGTTCTCCCCCTTTTTCTGATTCATCAAAGGCATGATCTAAAACATGCCAAAGGATTCTGTCGATACCAAATGCTGGTTCAACAACATGAGGAATATACCATTCACCTGTCTCTTTTACAGTCTTTTGAACACGTTTGACATGTTGAGATTCGACAGTTAAAATTCGGCCATCGTCGAGTGTAACATCTGTAGGAAATTGAGAACTGGAATCGAGTGCTTCAACAAGGAGTTTTACTTGGCCTGCATCAGCTCTAAAAGCAGGACCTGCAACGCCCCCATCAATTGTCCAGCCATCGATTTCAATGATTTTAGGTTCCGAAAATTCTCTTCGAGCCCGCAGCGTCCTCCCACTGGCTTTTTCATGCGCTTCCAAATCATAGCAGCCTCGATGGGCAATACCGACACACTCAATCCAGCCATAAGAACCGAGTAACTCGACATCCCAGCAATCCGATGCATAATGGGCCATTTCATCAGGGGCATGTTGTCTGAATCGGATTTTATCAGCATCAATTCCTAAATGAATGAGAAAATCGTAGGTTTTGCCCATAAAATATCCAACTGTATGATGGCGAATTAGTTGATTGTTCACAGCCTCGCTTAGGGAATGATTATGCAAATTGCCATCTCCATCAACAAACGCTATTTGAGTCGATTGCCAAGATGAAAAATCATGAGATTCCTGATTTTCTGGATCTATAAAATATTCCATTTCAGCCATGTTGAATTCTCTTAGCCGAATCATTCCTTGTCGCGGTGAAATCTCGTTTCTATATCCCTTTCCGACTTGAATGGCTCCGAATGGTAGTTGCTCTCTGAAATGACGATACAGAGCAGGAAACATCGTGAACATACCTTGAGCAGTTTCAGGACGCATGAATCCAGGACGGCCTGATTCACCTGCACCTATGGTTGTTGAGAACATCAAATTCTGAGCTTCAATAGGTGACCAAGAGACAGATCCACAAGCGGGACAGTTCGGAGAGGCCTCATCAAGCAGTGACTGTAAATCACCGAGATTCAAGGAATCTGGATTTGGGTGATGACTTTCTAAAAGCGTGTCAGCTCGACTTGCCTCGCTACATTCCCCACATTGAGTCATAAAATCCGAAAATTCTCCAACGTGACCACTTGCTTCTAGCACTTCATAAGGAGTCACAGTCGGGGAAGATATTTCAACAACATTGCCTAAACTAATCCAGTGATTGAGCCAAGCCTGATTGATTTTTGAACGTAAGCGTCCACCAACTGGGCCAAAATCATACAATCCTTTTGCCCCGCCATAAAGGTCGAAGGCAGGAAGTAAAATCCCTCGTTGCCTCAACATCCCTTGAAGTCGCTCAAGTCGTGCATCATCGGTCATACCAGTATCCCCGTATCGTCTGCTGTTGGACATGGCATTTCAAGTTCTCCACAAGGTGAAAGGCTTGGATTCAAAAACCAGAGGTGTTTGGTATCATCATGGGCCAGTCGATGGTGGCGATAGTGGAAGATGATTGCACAGGTTGTGATTTGTGTATTCCACACTGTCCATTTGAAGCTCTTCTGCCCATGAAAACCTCTCCTAAGGAAAGGAAACACAAGAAAAGACCAGTCATTGTCCTTGCAAGTCAATGTGTCGGTTGCCTTTCATGCATAGGTTCATGTCCAACAAAAGCCCTTCATGAGATTGCTTTACCCCCTAATGCAATACAATCTCCTTTGGTACTTTCAAGCGACGATCCACCTACTGAACCCGTGATACGATGGGGTAAGAAAGGAATCGGTTGGGCTTAGGCGAACAACGAAAGTATCATATGCATAGCACCAACGCTCTCGCACCACTGAGATTGGTGAATAAAAAATGCCTGAGATAGAGTATCTAGATAATCCCTATGATACTGATATCCTATTGGAGAAATTATGTCCTCCAGTTCGAAACTGGTTCAAGGAGAAATTCCCTGACTTTACTCGCCCACAAAAACTAGCAATTCCGACAATTATGGACGGCGGCCACTTGTTGCTCTGCTCACCAACCGGATCGGGTAAAACACTTACAGCATTTTTAACCATCATCGATCAACTTGTTCGCAAAGCGCTTAATGGTAAATTGGAAAAGCGTATCCATTGCGTTTATATTTCACCAATCAAGGCACTCGCAAATGATATTCAGAAGAATTTAATTGGTCCATTGACCGAAATTTCCGAACGATTCTTGCCAGATCGTGCTCAAGAGATTAAAGTTGGATTACGGACAGGAGATACGCCTCAATCGGAGCGTCAAAAGATGCTCCGAAACCCACCTCATATTCTTATCACAACTCCTGAAAGTTTGGCTATTGCCATTACTTCGCCTCGTTTTCAACCAATCATTAGTGATGTTGAATACATGATTATAGATGAACTGCATTCGCTGGTACCAACGAAAAGAGGCGTCCATTTAGCACTCACACTCGCATACTTAGACACGCTTCTCGATCGTCCGGTCCAACGTATTGGGATTTCAGCAACAATGGAGCCATTGGAAACTGTTGCAGAATATCTAGTCGCAAGTGATGACCGTGAATCGCGTGGCGAAGGTCAAAAGGTACACATCGCTAAAGTCTCTGGTTCGAGAGAGCTCGATTTGGACATCATCATTCCACATCAAAAATTCAGTGACATGGCTGTCTTGAAAATACTGGATGCGAACATAGAGGTTATCGCTGACTTGATTACAGCCCACACGACAACCCTTGTTTTTGCAAATACAAGAAAGATGACAGAAACACTTGTTCAACGCCTCCGTCCACAATTGGGAGAACTGATTGCAGGCCACCATGGTTCAATGGACAAGAAAATTCGTCTCGATGTTGAACAGAAACTGAAGAAAGGACACCTTCGCGCAGTCGTCACGTCATCATCTCTTGAGATGGGGATCGACATTGGTACAGTCGACATGGTGATTCAACTTGGCTCACCTGGTGACATCGCTACAGCATTACAGCGGATTGGCAGAGCAGGTCACCACGTCGGTGGAATACCTCGTGCACGATTTTTACCATCAAGTGTTGATGATTTAATTGAACTTGCAGCCCTTCAGGCAGCAATCCAAACCGGTGATATGGATCGTCTCGATTTCCCCGAAAATTGCCTTGATGTAGCAGCACAATTCCTAATTGGACTTGTCATTATTAATCAGATCGATATTGATGAAGCATATGAAATCGTATCGAGTGCATGGAATTATAGAAATTTCGCATATGATGATTTTATTGAAGTCCTTGATATGCTTGAAGAAGAACGTCGTATATGGATCGACTGGGAAGAGAACACATATGGCAAACGTGGTTATTCTCGAATGATCTATTATACGAACATCGGTACAATTGCACCTGATAATTCATACCTCGTATTCAATGCAGAAGGATCGATTCTCGGGCAACTCTCAGGCTCCTTCGTATCAAATCTACGTGGGGGAGATGTCATTCTTCTTGGTGGTTCAACCTACAGAGTCACCAATATTCAAGGTACAAGAGTCAATGTAGCCTCCGTAACAGGATACAGACCTACTGTACCTTCATGGTCTGGAGAAGCACGATCTCGAAGCCGAGAGCTTTCATCATCTTTGCTTTCTCTCATTCGACATTGTATGATATCACTTCGCAGAGAACAAGATCCACGCATCATGTTAAGAGAAGCATATGGACTTTCAAAACCAGTAGCAAGCGCAATTGCACGACACTTGGAAGAACATACCATCGATTCATTCCAAGTTCCTGAACCAAACAGGATTCTCATTGAACAAATCATCGGCAGTGGACATCCTGCTTACCTCATAACAACTTGCAGGGGTCGTGGATTCAATACTGCCTTGGGATATTTCATGGCAGGGATAGCAGAGACATCTGGAGTAAGCGTTATTGAATTATCATTCGATGAGAACGGACTCCTAATTAGGACTGCGCAAGAAGTTGACCCATCTCAACTGTACGAGGCGTTTCAATCAAACAATCACATCGAGGTCATCGAACGATACATCCTCAATACTCAAATTTTTGCAAAACGGTTTAGAGAAGTTGCTGGTCGCTCAATGATTATTCCAAAGAGGGTTGGAGCAGAAGAAATTAGCCCACAACAATTCCAGCAAAAAGCAGATGCGCTTCTGAATCGACATCGGACGATGGAAAACTCACTGCTCATGAGGGAAGCCAAGAACGAGATTCTTTTCGGAGATATCGACATCATCAGCCTCAACCAATTCTTACAATCATGCATCGAAGGCGATGCACGTATTGTACACACTAAGGTGACCGTACCGTCTCGACTCGGTATGAGTTTGTTTATGTCTGCATTTGAAGATTTAATGTCGATGAAAACAAGAGCATTTCTCGTTAAAGACATTGATCCAGAGGTGCTTCGAAGACTCCTGGGGACGCGTTCATTAGCAACTGAATTAACCACTGAACAACTTGTTCGCTATTACAGCGATAAAGCCCCAGTTCCAAACAATCCTCAAACGTTGTATGAGTTAATGCAACATGGAGGGGGCTTGGACCGCTCGTTCAACAACCCGCTCTACAAAGAGAAATTGGAAGGTATCGGTCATGAACTCATTCGTGGTTGGGTCGAACATCTCTGTGCCTCAGGAAAAATCACCAAACTTGAAGGAACAGGAATGCCAGAAATCGATGGGAAGTGGTTCAGTCCATTCATGGCAGAAATCCATGGTACACTCGGTTGCTTAGCAGCAAATAAATCCGATTCAATCATTGATTTAAGAGATTATGATACCTCTGGCATGTCCTTTAAAGTTGCAACTGCATTCCAAGGCACTCAACCAACAGAATGGAAGACGATGGTCGTCGGAGATCCGCATGAAGCAATGCGGGTGAAAGTTCTCGAAATGCTTGGATCAGAAGGGCCAAAGACTGCAGATGTCATTCACAATCGACTGCCATTCTCTGAAAAAGCAGTTAATCGAATTCTTCATGAACTCGAAACGAGAAATGTCATTTCTGTTGGATTCTTTACACAAACTGACGAAGCTGAATTTATTCTGAAGGTCGATGAACACATCATCACCGGGGGCGAAGAAGAAGTTGTTGAATACAGATGGATTCAAAATTTAGTTCTTGAAAAGTCCTTCAAGAAATACACAGATGTATTTGATGCATTTAACGAACATGTCTTCGTACAAAAGCAACAAGAATTGCTGTACAGGATTGAAGACTTCAGGTTTAAAGATTGGAAGGATTTGCAACTCGATTCAGATGTTATCAGTGGGCGATTATTGCACAACCGAATGGGGTATACAACGAAGAACAACATACCTATGTTGCTCGGTCTCAAGCCTGAACCATGGATTGGCGCCATGGAAGAAGTTGTTCTTGAAAAGCTCACACCACATGAAAACATTACTCGACAGGAACTGGTTCAGGATTTCCCGAAAGGGGAAGAACATCGCCAAATGGAAAGGGACGTAAAGAATGCAATATCAAATCTTGAACGGCAAATGTTGTTCGTAAAACAATTTGAAGAGGTGATAGGACGCAGAAGAAGACTTTCCCTCTTCCACAAGGTTCACGGTGTGTACCAGCCGATGGATTTTGAGGATGCACTTGCAGAAGTTGTACGGCGAATGGGCCCAGTGAAAGCAAGTACGTTACGATTTTATGTATCACGTAATTACGAAGATCTTCTTGTTGCATTATCGAATTTGGAAAAGAATGGTCGTATTGCAAAGGTCACAGCCCTTGTCCCAGATCCAGAAAATTTCTATTGCGCCCCAGATGAAGTGGAACTCCTCCGTACACCAAGGCGCGAAGATAGGCAAATGCGCATTCTCACGCAATCTGACCCGTATGTATCACGATTCATCTGGGAAGTTCGTTCTGCACTTGATCGTGGTTGGTATTTACCGGTTTTCAAGGGTGTTGATCCAGTTGGTAAGGTTCTCATGTTCAAAGTCAATGATTATCTTGAAATCAAAGACATGCACGTTCCAACAGCGTATTTTGAAGAATTCTGTGATGCATTCCACATTCTTCTTGACAACCATGCTGATCAACTTGTGGATGTTGCTGTATTAACAAACGTCAACAGTGAACCGATTTCTGAACTGAGCGCTCCAATGCGTGCTGGATTGGAGCGAATCGGTTTCAAGCAAGTTGGAGAACGGATGATTCGAGGAGGAGTTGTTGACCCACAGCCTCGAGAAATCGCAGAACGAGCGCTCTTTCATCAGCATCATTTGCATCAAGAAACACGCCATGAAAATGAAACTTTAGCACTTAAAACGATTAAAGAAATCCGAGATGATTTTGCCTTGCGTGGTCGTTGTGAAGTTTTCCGTACGAACCTGAAATCAATGGCTAGTGCAAACCGACTTCACAAAGGGATTAACATGAGGGGGCATCAAGTATGGGCGCCGTACGAACACTTCGAAACCTTACTGACAATTCGAGGAATTCCTCCAGAAGATGATCTGGTGGATATTGTAGATTTCTTTAGCACACAATCCGATCCAAATCTGTTCAAAGAACGTCATGCATTGACTCAATCTGAATTTAGAAAACTGGTTCAACCACTTATTCGTACAGGCCATATCGTCGAAGACTTCAGGGGTGGTTTTAGGGCAGTTCACGCTCGAACTGATGTTGATCCAGTCGAATTACGAAGAGAATACCTGCGAAATCTCGTGAGTGATTATCCAGTAATTACCCTCAAGCAATTGTTGCGTCTCTCGGGAACACCTTTCAAACCTGAAGAACTCAAAGCGATTCTCAATGGTTTTGAAGAGGATGAAACATTGGTCAAAGGATTCCTTATCGAAAACTTGCATGAAGTCTGTTGGGGTCGAAAGGAACTTCTTTCTTCAGCAAAGGAAATCAATCCAATTCGAGACTTTGTATTGCCACCCACAGATCCTATCGCACCGTACTTTGGTGATGTTCTTAAAGAACGATTCGGATTTGGAAGCGCATACCTCGTATTCAGAAATGCGGAACCTGTGGCTGCTTTCAAAGCAAATACGCGGAATAAAACCATTGATGTCACTGATTATGAAGGCAGTGAAAAGGGATGGAGAGTTGTCAAAGAATTCGCGTGGGAGCACCAAATGCCTCTCAAAACTGAACTTAGGATTGGTGGAAAGAAACTCCAATAATGGCATTGTCAAATCAGGTTACCAGTTAATTCTAATAGAGTACATTCGTAGATTCCCGTATGAGTCCAGTGGGCAATGGCCTTATCAATAACCAGCGAATGAAAAGGTTCATGGAGCCTCCTAAGAGAGTTATCGCCCCAGGTCTCGTCGTTATGCTCATAGCATCTACACTTCTCGCTTTTGCAAGCCCAGTCCAAGCAGATATCACAGAGGAAATTGACATTCTTCATACCGCTATCAATCCAGAGAATAACAAGACATACCACCTTCTTTCGGCATCATCATGGGAAGATGCTGCCTACAGAGCACGGTCTTTAGACGGTTACCTCACCACCATTGATTCCGATATCGAAAATGAATGGGTGTTCGACACCTTTGCGAGTTTTGACGATCAAAGCCGTCATTTGTGGATTGGACTAAACGATGTTCAAGACGAAGGCAGATATCGATGGCATGATGGAACCCCATTCTTGTACAGAAGTTGGGGAGAAGCACAACCAACTGGAAGCGATGATGCAGATTATGTCCACATTGCTTCGACGAACATGGGCAACATAATGCCAGGAACTTGGAATGATTTGGAAAATAATCCAGAATACTTTCCTGTTTATGGTGTTGTAGAAGTTGGACAAGGCGCTGACTTTTCACTTCGTTTTAATGGCGTAGACGATCATATTCTCATCCCCAACGATGACGGTCTTGAGCCAAATGATACGTTGCTAATTGAAGCGCTGATCAAGCCTTCTGACTTGAGTGGCATACGGTTTATCACCATGAAAGGCGATTATGGATGGGGGATGTATCTTTCCGACGGATACATAGGTTACTCTTCTGAATACAGCCTTTCAAAGCATCCTTTATCCAATACCTCCGTAACTGTCGACACGTGGTCCACAATTGAAGTCGAGATTATCGAAGGTGTTGGAGGAGAATTCCGTATTGATGGAATTCCAGCAGGTAATATCTCAGCCGATGATGCGAATATTCCAGCAGGTGATTTTGGATCGAATGACTGTTTCACTTCTGGCTCATCATGCGATGAACTCTACATTGCACGTATGGGTGCTGGCTGTGATTGCTATCATTTCGAAGGGATCATTGATGACCTTACAATTTACACATTGAATGAAACCAGTTGGGAGATTATGACTCAATGGACCTTCTGGGAAGGCGAAGGCAGTGATGTTGGAGATGCATTAAACA
>Ga0213865_10002636_pt1 | contig 11267 bp, 16 predicted proteins | sample PICome_6_FD_160100 | JGI IMG/M metagenome (GOLD analysis project Ga0213865, IMG submission 160100) | Coastal seawater microbial communities near Pivers Island, North Carolina, United States - PICO282 | ecosystem: Environmental > Aquatic > Marine > Coastal | place: USA: North Carolina...
ACGCTGCCTTCAGTTCTTCTAAGGCTACAATCTAATATATCTATTACATTAGAATTTAAAGTGTAGCTTGAAGTGTCTTTAGTAACAGTTTGAGTTGCTTCTTCTATAGTCCATTGGTTTAAACCTCTATTAGCCCATTCAGCTAACATAAGATTAATAGAACGTTTTGCAGTAACTAAATCATACCCAGTTCTAAGTTCAAGGCCACATCTTTCAAAAGCCTCTTCAACAAACTCAGTTACGTTTGGTTCAAAATCTGTACTACTAGATGTTGTCATAATTAATCCCTATCTTCGTCCGAAGCATATAAATTGTCAAATACTTGGTTTACATCTAAAGTATAATCTAAATCGGACTTGCTGTAATGAATATGTTGAGATGGTTTAAAGTCTGGAGCGCCTTCTCCTAGTTCAAATTGAGCAGGTCTTGTAACTCTTACCCTATTATTTGGTAAAGCTACTATATTACCTGTCCATTTACCAGCATCTAATAACTCAAGTACATGGTTTTGTTTATGTTGAGCAGGGTCATCTGATGTGTCAGACTTTGTATAATCTACAGTAAAATAATATTTTGCAGGATAAAATTTACCATCAATTTTTGCCATCCAGGGACAAGGAGAACAGTTTTCTAATACATAAATACTATGTGTTCTAGATGCACAGTCCCAAGGTTGCGCTGCCCAAACCTCCATAGGTTCAGCCCATTCTTCAAAAGGAGTATCTCCAACTAAAGCTGTAATTGGCATTCTTGCCCACATAGCTCCACCATGAACATTAGGCTCATCTGTATCATAGGTTTCTGCACCAGTAAAAAGCACTTGAAACGACAAACATCTTTTTGGAATTGTTGTTACACCAATAACTAAAGCGTGTAAAAATTCACCGTGATATTTTTCGTGATTGTGAGTATATTCTTTTCTAACCCAGCATTTAAAATAAGGAATGCTGCTTTGTAGGTAAGCCATTTAACAACCGCCTACTTTTCCGCCTCTTTTATATCCTTTAGTTTTCATCGCTGCTCCGCCTTTTGCCATACCTTTAGGCTTTACAACTCCGCCTATGGCGTAACCTTTGGATTTCATAACTCCGCCATTTTTCATGCCTTTTCTTTTTTTACCGCCTATAGCGTAACCTTTAGTTTTTTTATACATATTGTTCTCCTAACTCATTGTAGTTACTTTTCTACGATTATTCATAACTTTACCACATCCTTTAGCTATAAAACCACCGTTACTTTTTTTGACTCTAGTGTCTTTCCAGCTTACTCGTTTTGAGCTAGTCTTTTTCTTAATTGCTGATTTAGCGCCACTTTTTTTACAATCAGCCATAGTTGGCCTACAAGCTGGATATCCTCTTTTTGATTTTTTGGCTGACTTTCTTCCGCAAGTTTCGCCAGTTTTACAATCAACCCAGCCTTTACCTTTGTTACGAGAAAACCATGTATTTAAGTTATCGCTAGCCACTATCCTAATTTAGTTTTTTTACGTTTTCCTTGAAGTAAGTTACTAAAACCTCTAGCATTTACAAAAGTCACTTCGCCTCCACCTGAAAGTTTCTTTTTCGATTTGTTGCCCCAGTTAGCAGCTCCTACTTTTCTGCATTTAACTAAAGCGCCACTTGCGTATGCAGATGGCCATACATCATATCTAGACCTTACTTTATGATAACAAGCGTCTTTTTTTGTTTTCTTTTTAGCCACTTAACAATCCCAGTCTCTTCTAGCCCAATAGTTAGCACTACATCTATCACTTTTTATTCCGCTACTTCTAGCACAATAACTTTTCTTTCTAGATGCAGTACCTTTATGCATTCCCATTTTTTTATCGCCGAAAGTAATTCTTTTGACTCTACTGCTTTCGCTACTACAGCCTTTAACAAAAACTACTTTTCTTTTTTTACCATAACCAGGCTCTCCTTGACGAATAGCTCTGGGCTTATTAAGAGTTACTTTTTTGCCTTTATATTCAGCCATTACAAAAATTAATCAAAATCTTTATAAAGAGTAAGGACTATTACATACGAATCACCGTTAGTATGACCAGTAGTAGTCAACATAATATCACCAGTTTTTCCACTACCTGCTGTATTTCTAATACCTCCAAATTCTGTAAAATCTTCTGAATCTGTATAATTTTCATTCAAATCCCAACAGATAGTATCTGTAGAAGCATCCCATAAAAGTTTTACACTCATTCCAAAAGTAGAATATACAATTTTTGCCAAACGTACTCCCGTACAAGCTTGGCCAGCAGAGTTAGCGCTTAAAGCACTAACATCTACCTTTTTAACTGCTGATTCGCCTGTACCATCGGATGTATTAGTTAATTGAATGATAGCGACTCTATCACTATCCATCAATGTATTTGATGTTACTGCGTCTGCCATAATTTACTCCTTACGCGTCAGCGAATGGTGTTACCACAGTACCAGAAGCTAATACTATACCTTCTACTGCATATTTAGCTGAACCGATAGCAGTTACTCTAATAATGGTTCCAGCTATACCACCTTTAGTGGTACCGTTTAAAGTAATTACATCATTACTAGCGCCAGATATAAAAGTTTTACCTGCTGCATCGCTTTTACCTAAATATAAACCACCAACAAATTTATCTGTTCCGTCAGTTTTAATATCTAAATCTGTAGCTGCTGTTTCAATTACAAAAGTAAATGAAGCACCTAAGTTATTGGTTTGGTTAGGGTCGTCATTACTTCCTGGAGCTGTAGCTACAATGCTAGGTAAAGTAAATTTACCATCGGCATCGTTACAAGTTAGAATTTTACCAGCGTGTGAATTTACGCTTAGCGTTGTGTCTGCAGTTAGACTAACTACGTTAGCGTTACCTGCTGAAATAAATCCTGCTAAGGACTGTATTGGACCTGAAAAGGTTGATTTTGCCATAATTTCCTCCTACGGAAATAAGTTCTACTGTCTTGGCTTGTCTGCTAGGTCAGTCTGTAGAACAAGTTAATAAATCCTAGTCTTTTGATTGTATATTAGTTTTGAGCAAAAAAAAAGGGAGCCGAAACTCCCTTTAGACAATCAATTAAGATTATGCTCCTTGAGATGCGAACACAGCTCTCCAGTTGGAGTAACCGAAGGAGTATCTTTCTCTAGCTTTGTAACGCATGTTACCAGTATCGAAATCACCTTCTAGTGATGTTTGCATTGGGCTTCTCTCAAAATGTTTGAATCCATCAGGACAGTCTGTCTTTAAGAACCAAGCATCAGTATCTGTTAGATAGTTATTAACAACATATCCTTCAGGTACCATACCCATATTTTTAATAGCATTAATGTCATTGTCAGAAGTACCAACTCTACCAGGAGTTTGTAATAATCTGTCAGCAACAAATTGCAGTTGAGGTGGAACAATAAGCTTTCTTCCTTGTAGAGCAATTGTCAAATTTCTGTCATCAACTAAAGTTGAAACATTAATAAGAGCATCTTCTAATGAAGTCTCATTCAAGTCAGCATAAGCTGTTGGTCTGTTACTAGCAGTACCACCGCCACCTAGAGGGTGAGCATTTGATACTAAAGCAACACCATCACCACCAGTATAACTGCTGCTAAAAGCGTTATTAAGAACAGAAGCTGCCTTAATTTGCTTTGTGTTTGCCATAGACCTTGCTAAAGCTTTTGTATATCTTGAGCCTAGTCTATCGTATAAGTTATCTTCAACCGCTTCTTCAGTTAGAGAAAAAGCCAAAGCAACTGTTTCGTGAGCATAACGTGCAGTAAAGCCTTCAGTAGCATTGTCATATTCGACAGCGTTACCTTCGCCTTTTACTGATGCGTTACCAAAGCCCACAATCATTACTTCTTCTTCAAAAGCTCTATCTGATGCTTCAGTTTCAAATATTTCAGTATGTTGATTATCATACCTAGCATATTCCATTCCGAACAAGGCGTTTAATCCTGGTTCTAATTCTTTCGCTAATTGCGCTCTATTTATAGCCATTATTATACTCCCGCAGCTGTTCTGTTAAAATGCTCGGCAATTCTGACGATAAAGTTAACATTGGTTGATAAAGACCCAGTTCCTAACGCATTGTTAGAAGGGTCGTTTGATATACCCATGATTCTCAGTTGAGCTGTACCAGTAGCCATAGTGCCACTAATTTTAACTCCTGAAACGCCTGTTATTGTAGAACCTGCAGCATAAACAATATCGCCATTCAAACCAACATCGGTTTGAGTAACGCTACCTGTAGCAGCTGATTGAACTTCAAATAAAGCATCTGGGTCGTCGACAACGGCTGCTTTGCAGTCGCTGGTTACTGTCGCTGTAGTCCAAACAGGAGAGAAAATTTTATCTCCATTTGAATCTGTGTAATGACAGCCTTGAAAGACTCCTAGTAATAAATCGCCAGCAGCAGCAACGGCAATACCGCCTGTGTTGACCATTTTTACTGGGTCGCCTGTATAAATAGTTCCAGTTGTACCTGAGAGAATGTCGTACTCTGTTGTTCCTGTAGAATTAACAGCCGAGCCTAACTTTCCAATAGGTTTTAAACCGAAAGGTGCATTTACATTCGCCATAATATTTACCTTTTTTTAAAAAGTTTATTCTAGTGAAATAAGATTAATCTCTTTTTCCACCACCAAAAGTTACGCTTGTAGTTCTCTGAGGTTTTAGCATCGGAGAACTAGGGTCAGATTCTTTCATTAAATCATTGTCAACTGCGTCTTGTTGCAGTTGCGCACGGTCATTGAAATAGGCGTTTCTTTCATCACGTGTTTCATTAGGAATCTTCGCCAAAAGCAAACCACCCACGGCTACTACTCCAGCGTGCCTTCCGTCGTCCATGGTTGGAAGGTCGAAATCTTGTATCTCTTCAGAACGTACGAGTTCAAAACCCTCACGCATTCTAGACATAACATTTTTTCTATCTTCTTCACCGACAAGTTCGGCTCTAATCCACCTGTAGGTATATCCTTCAGGTGCTGGAGGCGTATCCAACATAGATGGGGGACGCCAAGGTTTGCGAGCAGTATCTTTAGCTCGAGTTTCTGCAGAACGCGGAGTTCTGTTTTGTTCTTCTATTTTATTCTCATCAGTCATAATAATTTACCTTTTAATGTACTTAGCATATTCACTAAGCGGCACATTTAAACGTTTTGCCATTTGAACTTCGCTTGCGCTAAGTTTGACTTGACGTTTGCGCCCAGAACTATCACTTCTTCCAGCTGGTGCAACATTTTGTTGCATTTTACCGTTAGACTTGACTTCATCACCTGTTGAGAATTTGTGAGGAAATTCAGTTCTGATACGTTTATCTATCTCATCATAATATGTAGGGTCGGAAGTGTCAAAACCTTCTTCCTCAACTAATTTACGATGAATGTTAAAAGCAGCTAGGGTCATTGTTTCATCTTCGCCAAACCACTCGTTTTTACTAGCCCAATCTTCTGCTGCAGGGTCTGGTTGAGCTGGTTGCTGAACTGGAGCTTGCACTTGAGATGGAGCTTGGTAATTTTGATAATTAGTTGGCTGTTCTACCTGTACTGGAGTAGTATTAGCCAATCTACTTTCTTCTACTGTTATCTTATCAAGAATGCCTTGAGCCTTAGTTACCTTGTCCCAATCTTGCTCTTGATAAGCATTTTTTAAAACTGCGTTAGCTTGCGCTCTTTGAGAGTTCAATCTATTTTGAGCCTCAGTTAAATAATTTTTATTTAATTGAGTGCTGCTTTGTTTTAATTTTTGATTCTCTGCTTGTAATGATTGAGCATACTCATAAGCAGAATTAGCTGCTCTTTCTTGCTCTCTCATTTTCTTTGTAAGCGTAGCTATTCTTTTTTGAACGCCTTTAGAATAATCTTCTAATTCGTCTTCTTTTTTAGCTTTCTTTTCTTCTTCTTCAGAAACATTTTCTACGGCAGCATCTGCCTCTTTATCTTCTGTTTCTAATTCAACAATCTCCCCGTCTTCTACAGGTTCTTGTTGTATTTCTTCATTTATTTCTGGTTCTTGCATGAGTCCTCCTCACGTTATGCGCTAACAATGTCATCGGGGTCTTCAATAGTCGCGATAACTTCGTCGTCGTTTATAATACGGCACTCTGCATCGTCGCCAAGTTTAAACCTAGCTCCTGCATATCTACCAATTAGCACCCAATCTCCCTTTTTACACCAAGGGGTATCTCCAAATTTGTTTTTGTCTGAATAACACATAGGCCCCATTTTAACAACGTAAGATACTACTGTTGCCAGGGATTCTCTATCTATGGTTTCTTTTACTAGCTGAATACCGCCCTCTGATACACCCTTACCTTTGTAGGGTAATATTAATATCCTCCAACCAGTAGGTTGAGGCATACGTTCTAAGAATGATTTTTCAAGTAAGGAAGGGTCCAATACTCTTTGAGAAGCTTCTGTATAAGCTTTTTCTACTTCTTTTACCGCTTCTGGGGTTTTTTCTTTTTCAACTTTTTGTAGATTTTCTTTTTCTACTGCTTTTGCGACATGTTCAGGAACTATTACCTTGCTCATCGTTTTCTATTACCTTTTTTAGCAATTCTCTAAGTTCAGATTCTAGGTCGGCGAGAGAATTGTAGCGCCCACGTAGATAATGATATTCTTCTACATCTTTAGCTCCATTCATAATGGATACTTGAATATCATCCTTCTTTTCAGCAATTCTTTTTTTTAGCTGTTCTGACAGCCAAAGAACTGACATTTAATATATACCAGAAAACTTGCCGCCAAACTCAGCAGCTCCCATACCTCTAGCTTTACCTTTACCCATTCCTGGAGTAGAGGAAGCTTTAGTATTTTTAGGTGCTTCTGAAACAGCTTTAAATGGCACAGTACCCTTGTTAGAGTAACTTTGTTTTCCTTTTAATACTTTTGCATTTTTCATATAGTGTACCTTACAATTGTTTTAAGCCAATATCAATTAATTTTAGTTCTTTTTGTTGGTCCATTCTATCTCTAGTAGTATCGTCTTTTAACTCTGCTATATCTTTTTGAGCTTGGATTCTTTCTATATCAATTTTATCTTGACGTAATTTTTCTTCCATTCTCATTCTTTCTTTAGCCTCAAATTGTTCTTGGTCTTGAGAAAGTTCTTGACCCTTAAGTGCAAGTTCTTGTTTTCTAATAGTAACAAGCGGGTCTTCCTCTGGCGGAGTTGATACTTGTTCAGAGAATTGTTGCATTAGTTCAGACATGATTGGCGAACTAAATTGGGCCAATATTGCCTGAGCTTGCTGCATAACTGGAGCAGCTTCTTGCGGAGGCATTTGTTGAGCTTGTTGTTGCATTTGTTGATACTGTTGCATAGCTTCTGGAGGCATTTGCTGTTGAGCGATTGCATCTGCTTTTAACTGTAAATGCTGCATAATATGTGAATGTATGTTTCCTTGTATTTGAGCATTCATTTGTACAGGAGCCATATTTAATAAAGATACATGAGTTGCTATATGCGCATCATGGTCTTGCTCTGGGAATGCCTGAGCTGGTCCACCCATCATAAGTCCACTATTTTCCATACCAGATTCCATAGGTTTAGGGGTTGTATCTGGTGGCGGCATAAGTAATTGGTCTATATTGTCTGCACCCAAAGCAGCATACATTCTTCTGTAAGCTTCGTAAGTTCCACCAGGTCCATGTATTTCTGGATTAGATTGAACTAACTGCATCATTTCTTGAGCCATTACTATTCTTTGGCTAGTAGAGAATATGTCTGGATTGCTTACTGGAAATATATCTACTCTATCATCAAAGTCTGCTTGTTTAACTTGCATGTTGCCACCTGATACCGCATAAGGATAAACAGGAGGTAAGCTATCTTTAAATATATTAGCTAAAAGTTTAAATTCTTTTTTCTGACCGTTATGTAGTCTTTTGTGAATAGCAGATAATACTTTGCTTGATTTCTCCATAAGAGCCAAAGTAGTTCCTACAGGAGCCTGAGTATTACCTTCACCAACATTTGTATCTGCTATAGAAGCAAATCTTTGACCAGACTGTACTAATAAACCTAACAAATTAAGTAAAGTACCGCTAGGCTCTTTAAATGGTAATGGTTGAATAGCATCTCTAAGTGAGCCTGCTGGAGCATCTACGTCTCTAAATTCTCCTGGTTGTATTGGCTCATCTTCATCTCTAATTCTTATACCTCTAGTTTTAAAACCAGCAGGTAAATTAGCTAGAGTACCAGCATCAATTAACTGTCTAACAATAGATGTAGAAGCTTTAGATAAACCACCAATCATGTGTGTTAAACCAAACCCATAAAATCCTAATCCAGGAAGAAACTTAAAGTGAACAAAGTATTCAGTCTTTTTTTTCATTGGGTCTTCTTCTTTGAAGTTTCTTCTAATAGCTAAAATATTTTCACTATTAGAATCTATTGTTACGATATAAGGCAGTTTAACTCCAGTAGGTTCTCCGTCTTGACCTATATCTTCAAAACCTTCTAAGTCTAAATTACAATGAACTTCATAAAGAATAGATACTTCACCATCATCATAACTTGGCTCCATACCTTCTAGTTTTTCTTTTTCTGATTGTATGTCTGAATTTAAAGTAACATTATCTCCAGTCTCAACATCTACATTTTTATAAAAGCCAATAGCTTGTAACTTCCTTACATCGTTTTCTGGCATTTTTACGACATGAGTAATTCGCGAACAGGTCTCTAAGTCAGTTGTATAATAAGGAACAATTAAATCTTCTGGAGCTACAAATTTAGATACAGGTCTTCCCAAAGTTTCATCGTAGTAAACTTTTTTAAATGCAGAACCTGCAAGAGGTAAGTAAAAAAGCATTTGGTCTAATTCTTCATCATACTCTTCCATAACATGAAGAATTTGATAATTCATAAACTCTTTTACTCTTTGAGCTTGCTCTTCAATTAAACCATCATAAGCACCTACTACTTGAGTTTTAACAGGGCCTCCAGCTGGTAATAATTCTTTATATGCTTGCGCTTGGAACTGAGTAACTGATTCTCCTAATAATGGATGAATAACACCACTAGCTCCTGCAAAAGGCTCAGACCTATTATCATCAAACTTCATACCTAAGTATTTTAAGCCGTCTGTATAAGTTCTTTCCCAGTCTTCTCTAGATGATTTATCGTTTTCAATAGCTCCTACTAGCTCTACATAAATACTAGATAATTCTTGTTCTGATATAACTTCTGCTAAATTTTCTGCAAAACCTACTTCTGGCATTACTGGCTCTTGAGGGCCTAATATTGCAGAACCGTCTTCTTGCATTTGGATTTCTTCTTCGTCGCCCATAGCTTCTAGAACTTCAATAATCTGAGAGTCTACGCCGCCAACCTCTTGGGTTGTACTTGTATCTATTACTTCTGTTGGGCCTTGTTTTTCTATTGCCATTTTATAATCTCATTAATAATATACCCTAAGAGGTCTTTGCCTTTCTTGGTCTTCGTAATCGCTTGCTAGAGAAACAAAACCGCCTTCACGAAAACGCATTAGGGCTTGAGTCATAGTATCGCATAAATCATCGTTTGCACCAAATGGAAAAGAAGCACATTCTTCAATCATATCTTCAGCAAAAGCTTTCTCTGGTGCATACACCATTCCTGATTCAAATATAGGCGCAACCGAGTGCATTCTAGAGTGTTTATCATGGCCTCTAGTTGGTGAATAATTTACAACAGGAATACCTATTCGCCGCAACTCTTGGGTAAGAGGAGTACCAGATGCCTTAGCTTCAATAAGCACCATATCGCATTCCCAATAGGTATATTCGCGCATAGCTATTTCTTTTAACTCTGGAAAGTCCCATCTCCCTTTTTGACAGTCTAATAATATTAAACAGTCAGGAGCATCTTCTGAAGGCTTAAAAACACCCCAAGTAGATATAGCAGAAAAGTCAGCAGTTTGGTTTTTAGAAAAGGCAGTATCGTATGACTGCATAATATATTTAACAGGTGGTATGCTGTTATGTTTCCAACGCTTCCACCAGTCACGCTTGATAATAGCCCCCTCTTCTGCTGTAGGATTTTGCATCCATTGAGCGTTCCATTTAATTCCTGGAATAGAAGATTTAACTTTTAATAATTCTTCTTTTGGCCAAAACTCAGGCCATAAAGGATTGTCTGTTTCTGGAAATATAGCTGGAAACTCTATCATTTCCCATTGGTCTGCAAGCGCTTCTTTTTGCGAATCTAGCAACTTAGCTGTTAAATCAATAGATGACCAACGAGTCATAACTACCACTATAGCTCCGCCAGGTTGTAAACGCTGTCTAGGTCCAGAGGTATACCATTCCCAAGCAGACTCTAAGGCATTTGGGCTAAGGGCGTCTTGTTCTGAATGAGGGTCGTCAATAATTAACAAATCCGCACCCCTACCAGTAACAGCACCACCAACACCAGCTGCAAAATATTCGCCGCCTTTGTTGGTTTCCCAACGACCAGCTGACTTGTTATCTGCTTGTAATTTTACTTCTGGGAACACTTCTTTGTATTCTTTTTGGTCCATTAAGTTTCTAACTTTACGACCAAATCGTACAGCAAGTTCTCCTGTATGAGTTGTCTGCATAATCTTCATTTTAGGTTTTTTACCCATAATAAATGATGGGAAAAAAGTAGATGCAAATTCTGATTTGGTATGACGAGGAGGCATGTTAACAATCAAGCGTTTAATTTCGCCTGTTGCTACTTTATTAAGTTTTTCTGCAAAAATCTTATGATGGCGACCACATATAAATTCTGGCCACATGTGTTGCACGTATTCTAAAAAATCGTTTTGGCATTTATCTTGAGTTTCAAAGCCATCCAGCTTTTCTTTGAGCATCAGGGCTTCTTTCAGCTCTGTCTCAGTTAGCTGCGAAAAGTTCATTTAACTTTTAGAATGCTGTTCTTTGAAAAGGCATAGCTCTTAAATTTTGCTCAGGCAGTCTTGCTATATGTATTTCATTTCTTCCCATAGAGCCTGGACCTTTATTAAATACAGGTCTAGGCTTAGCTATAGGCATAGGCATCGGTCTTTTTATTGGTCTTGGTCCTCCTATAGGCATCGGTCGAGGCATCGGTCCTGGCCTAATAGGGCTAGGTCTTCCTATTTGTATAGGGTTTATTGGTCTTGGTCTTATGGGTTGAGGCATCGGTTGAGGCATAGGTCTGTTATATCCACCGCCTATACCGCCAAAACTAGGAGGTTGTCTAAATCCACCGCCGTATCCGCCTCCCATACCAGGGAACATACCGCCTAAACCGCCACCGAATCCAGGGCCGAAAGGATTACCGCCACCGAACATAGGAGGCATTCTTCTGTATC
>Ga0213865_10002637_pt1 | contig 11266 bp, 10 predicted proteins | sample PICome_6_FD_160100 | JGI IMG/M metagenome (GOLD analysis project Ga0213865, IMG submission 160100) | Coastal seawater microbial communities near Pivers Island, North Carolina, United States - PICO282 | ecosystem: Environmental > Aquatic > Marine > Coastal | place: USA: North Carolina...
GATGCATCATCTGAATCCCATGCATAATATGAGTTACCTGATGTCCATGTATATCTTGGTACAACATGTGATATATCAGTAGATATAATCTTTTTCATACCTATAAGGTTTGCTCTTGCTTCACCTAAAACGTCAAGATTATCGTTTGGTAAAGTTGGTGTAGTATCAGTAGTATCAGATGTTGTCAAAGACCATACGTCTGATTTACCGATAGCCACATATACACTTGACCCTGCTACTTGCTCTTTAAAGTGTTTAGCGTTTAAAGTTCTAAAATTTGATGTAATAATTGCTGCCATTCTTCTATCCTGATTTAATCAATATGTACAAAAGTACTTGTATTATAGTTATTTATATCAGTTGAGTCAATAGTTTGTAAAGTATTACTACTTAAAAACTCAATTGATTGATTACTGTTATAAAGTCTAGCTGTATCGAAATAATTGCTAGTTCCTTTTCTTTGTTTATAGTTATTATTTATAATGGTTCTAAAATTTGGATTTACAACCTTTACTCGATGTTCTGGTAAAAACTTATCAGCTGATTCTGTAGATGTCATAATAGAACCAGTTGTTTGTACTGGATTTACTTTGACTTCTGTTATTAATGTATCTACATCATTATGATTTAAATTAATAATTGTTTTATGTTTTAAATCTGGTACTCTTAATTCATTACTAGCACTACTACCTAATCTTATAATCGGGTCTGATATATATCCATTACCTGCATTTGTGATATTAACACCAGATATTTCACCATCAGAATCAAGTGTAAAGTTAGCAGCTGCTAATACATTACTAGATAATAAATTACCATCAGCATCTTTTGCTGTAGGTTGTGGAAATATAATAGTAGGTGCTGTAAGATAATTTTTATCAGCTAATCCATAAAAATCTATGGAGGCAATTGAACCAGCATTTGCATTTACTGCTACTGAAGCAAATAGTGATTTCCATCCTGAACCTTCTGAATTTATTGTAATATTATCTACGTCTAATCTACCTTTTGCATCTAAACCAATTGTTACTGATGGAGCAACTCCTGTTTGACCTTCTAATTCTATACCATTAAACGTGATTGCTGGTAATGGAGATGATGGATATCCAAATCCAGGTTCTGCAATAGTAATAGATTCTAAAGCTCCATCTAAAGTAGTTGCTGTTACAGTTGCTGTTTCACCAGTAAATGTATGACTTGCACCTGTCCCTAAACCAGTAATATCTATTTCAGAACCACCTTCTGTTGCAGAAAGTTTTACTTTTCCTGCAGTTGATGATATAATATAATATTGTCCAGTATCAGATAATCCACCAATTGCAGTTCCTCCGCCTGAACTATAAGTAACTAATGAACCAACTGGTAAAGCTGCTTGTTCTGGACTTGTTAATTTGATTGTATTATCTACAAGATGAATAATACCTGATAAATTTGATGGTGTTTCTTCATTACTTCCATCAAAAGTAATTGCTGAAGGTGCTGCAATAGTTACAACTGGTGTTTGATAATCTTTACCACCATTATCAATCGCAATAGAGCTTACTGCACCATCAGTAAGACTTGCAGTTAAAACTGCTGAAGTAAATCCTGAAGGAGTTCCAGCATCTGATGTTGTAATTGTTGGAACACTTGTATAACCACTTCCTCCAACTAAACTTGTAACTCCATTTATAACACCTGTTTTTAAAGATACAGATAATGTACCTGTTTTATGAATAAAAGCATCAGCACTTGGTAAGAACGTTGATGCAAACATTTCAACAAGTAATGGAATATCTTCTGGTCCAACAATACCTGGTTGTCTATTAGGCATTGCTGATAAAACTTTTCTTGCAATTCTAATTAAATTATCCCATAGTCTTGTATTTTGTTCACTTGTATCAAATTCATCTTCACCTAATACTGCCTTTGTCAATTGTAGGAATATTAATATCTCTGCAAAATAAATAAATCCTGCAGGGTGAACAAGTCTATCATATGATAATTCCCAATCACTTAAATTTTTACCAGTCTTAATTAAATAAGAAAACTTTTGAAACTTTAAACTATCTTGTACTACAATACTATCTGATAAGAAACCTTTATTATCTAAATATTGTCCACCCTTTGTTAAGTTAGGATTAACATCCCAATTACCTGATGAAGGTATTAATACTTTATCGTATGGAAATTCTACTTCAGCAAAATCATTAAATAATATTTTAAAGAATATTTCAATTGAATCTGATGAACCTCTTAATCTATAAAAGTCTATAATTTGTTTATAAAGATTTCTTTTATTTACAGTAACACCTCTAGGAATTGTAGCAGCAATTTCTTTTTGCATTAATTCTAAATAATTATTTTCATTTGTATCAATATCCATTGCTTCTTCAATGGTATTCATAACATAAGATGGTCCAGGACCAACCCAATATTTTATAATTGTAGTTAATTTTGCAGTATAGTTATTGTAGTTTACTGCAGGGTCTCCATGCGCATCTAAACCATTAACTGTAAATGTCTTACCTATTTCCGATGTTGATGTTGCAAGTGAACCAGGTAATTCATTACCATTTGTAATTGCAACATTAATATCAGTTAAAGGAATATTTACTGTTGTGCCAGAAGGTGATGTAAGCACCAATGTAGAATCTGCACCAGTTTCATCTGTAAAAAACTTATTGTTGTCATTATTCGGGTCTGCAATTCTAAATTGTGCTAAACCACCTAAAACAATATCATCAAAACTTAATGTTTCTTGATAAATAAATTCATCCATATTCATGAACGTATAATAAGCTTGTAAGAATTTATCTAACTTATCTTTATTTTCAAGAATCTCCGAGGGTATTATAGAATCAAGACGAACATCTTCTTTTGTTTTATGTAATGTTCCGGTCTCTACACCTATAGCACCTGGAGTTAATGTTTTTTTAGTTGGCATTATTTAAATCTTGATGTTGTTGTATAATTAATAGAACCAGCTGAACCTGCAACCGCAATTGTATCAACTTCTGGTACAATGACAACACTGTTATTATCAATTGATAATAACTGGTCTCTTTTTGGAGCTAGGTCTAATGAATTAGGTACAACTGTTATTTTTATTTTATCTGTTGTATCAGGTCTAAAACTATTTAATATAATAGTACCTTTTAATACATCTATAATTCCAGCTTCATTAATAACAGTTACGTTTATATCATTTACAACTTTATAAACAATTACTTTTCTATTTGTTGAACCGACAATTGGCTCATCACCAAAGAAATGGTCTATGTTATTTATTTTAAATGCTGTTGATGTTAAAACAAAATCAGTTGATACACCTGATTGATAAAACGGTGAACTAAATGTTAAACTAAAATTATTATCTGCATTATTTAATGGTGTAATCTCTTGAAACATTCTTGGACGTACCATTGTATTCAGTATTGATGGGTCAGCACTATCAATTGCTCTTGTTAATTGTGAATGTCTAAATACACCGTCAAATTTATTTAAGTTATTAAAATTATAATCCTTAATTGTATCTCTTACAACTGATTGTAATTCAACAGAACTTCTATCTGTTAAGTTTGGATTATATTTAAAGTTAACATCTAATTCTAAATAAGTAAAATTAGGGTCAACAATTTCTGGTGTAATTGATACAACATTTTTACCTTTTAATATTGCGCCAGTAATATCTGTTTTTTCTGCAGTTGTAAGTGTTTCTGCTAATAATGGTTTTATTGCAATATAAACTTTACCATAATCAGGTGGGTCATTATCTTCTCCACCCCATGTTGAAATAGAATCAATATTACTAAATTCTTTTTTGATAATAGATGCATAATCATCTGAAGTTACCGCTCTATTTTGAGCAATAAAAGTAAGTGGAGCATTAAATCTAATTGACTCCATTGTTTCAGCTTCTGCTCCTCCACTTGCAGCTGATACTAATGTAACTGTTTGAGTCGCTCCAGCTAAAAGACTATCTATTAAACTAAATCCATTAGCACCATTACTTTCAACTCCTTTTGTAGTCACATACTCAATAGTAACAATATTATTATTTGATGGTTTAAATCCTGTGACTCCATCTCCAAAATATATTTCATAATAACCACTTGCATTTTCTTGTAAGTAATAAACCTTTGATGTAGAATCTACTCCTCTTAATGTTTCAAATTTTGTATATAAATCACTTCCACTAGATTCCTCATTTTGTTGTACACGTACACGTAACGTACTTGTGTCTGCGTCGAAATCTGAAAGTTGAAATTTTTGATTTTCTATATCATTATCAACTCTGTATTTTAATTCTCTTGCATCACCTTCAGCTATTACAACATTATTAAATGTGTATGTTCTACCAACTAAAGTGGCAGTTTGAGTTTCTATTACTACATATTGAAATTCATCGCCGGTAATCTGTGTTGTAAGTTTTGTTCCTCTTGGTAATGTTAATGTAGTATCTAATGTTCCACTAAAACTATCTGATGCAGTCACTGCAATATTTACAGTAGCTCTTGGAGATAAAACAGACCTTGGTGTATATCCTAATAGTTTTGCTCTTGTAACTACATTTCCTCTTATTTGAGCTGAGTCTAAGAATGATTCATTTAATGAGTAATGAGCATTTAAAGCATTATAATGAGTATTATAAGCTAAAATATCTAATAATACATTTAATCCTGAGCCATCAAAATCGTAATCATTAAATTCTGATTGTTGTTTTAAAAAGTTTTTGAGATTATTTTTTATATCTGCAAAATCGAGTTCTGTAACGTTTAAATTTGTTGTTGCCATTTTATCTTAACCTTCTTAATACTATTTCTACACTTTCTTGAGTGCTAAATTCTTTTATTGTGAAAAATACTTCTATAATATATCTATTTTCATCGACTACATCTGTTATATCAATACTATCTACACTTACTCTTGGTTCATATTTTTCTATACAAAATCTAATGCTATCTCTTATTTGTATATTTGTCAACATACCAGCTGGTTCGAAAAGTAATCCTCTTAAGTTTGCTCCTAAATCACTTTGAAAAGGTCGCTCATAAAAATTACTTATAAGTAAATTTCTTACTGCATTTTTTACAGCAGCATCGTCTTTTAAAGGTATTATATCCTTACGTATTGGATGTATCTTTAATGACAAATCTAAATCACGGTGTGGTTTCTTTTTAGAAACAATTTTTGCTTGTTCTAAGTCTCCCGCTATTTGCTTGTCGCCTGTATATAATCCTGCCATAATACTATTTATACAGTTTAACCGCCTCCTTCATTGTTTTCCGGAGGATTAGTATATTGAGATACTGCATCAATTGCTTGTTGAGCATCTTCAAGTTTTCCACCTACGTTTGGAAGTTCAAGATTAACTCCTGTAGGTAATGCTGGTATTGTAATAGATGTTGGAACACCTATAAGTTTTAAGAAATCGCAAAAATCAAATGTTAACCATTGTAGTAAATCGCCCAATCCTATTGCTTCTAAAAATTCAGTTACGACTTCCATCCATTTTTTAATAAGATACTGAGGCCAGTTTTCGGCAAAATCTCTTAATGCTTCTAGTTTACGGTCTATTTTTCTTTCAGCCATTTCAATAAATTCTGTTATTTCACCACCTATAATATCTAATAAACCAAATGGTCCAATAGAAAGAGTATCTAATAAATCTTGTATCTGCTGTCTTATTTTTTCAACTTCTTCTCCAACAGCATTTTTTAATTCTTCTTTTTTTTGTTTTATTAAATCTAATATAATTTGTTTAATATCTAATGTTAAAAGAGCTGGTAAACTCGGTAAACCAAGTGCATCCCATATTTCACTAAATTTATCAATAAGTCCACCTAATGCAGCATGTAATATACCTAAAGCGCCTTTATTTAACTGACTCATAATATAAGACCATGTCACATCACATCTCAGTTCAATTGAATCAACTCCATATTCTCCATTATATGTTTGAAAAGCTTCTGGAACTAATGGAAATAAAGTATCAATATTATCACATACTTCTTTTTTAAGTTCAGCTACATAAGCTGGGTCAGTCCAAAGTCGTAATATATCTACATTAATACCAAGTACATTTATTTCAAAACTAATACTAAAAATTTTATTAATTATTTCTAATATTTTTGTTTGAACATATAAATGATACTCTTGTATCATAGCTGCTATTCTTCTTTCCCATTCTATTTCTGGTATTTTTAATCCACTAAATAATGGGTTAGGAACAGATATAGGAAAATTACCAAGTAAACTTTCTATATCATCTAAAATATCTTTTATTTGTTGTTTAAGTTCTTCTGGTATGTCAGGTCTTGCAGCAATTGAAATAAGCTGATTAAAGGTATTAACTAAATCAGCACGTGTAGGTAATAAAGTTCCGCTACATGGTATATTTATTGTAAGTGCTGTTGACATTATGCATTGAGTTTAATTATTTTAGCATTTACTGCTATATTACCATCTTTATCGAAAATCATAGTTGCTCCTGATTTTCCATGTTTTATTTTAATTTGTTCATCACCTTCTTTATTTTCAATTTCTATTTGATGTCCGGCTTTTGAATGATATACTTTGTTTGTTGTTGACGCAGTTGATGGTATATCTTGTACTCCATCTGTTTGAGTTGCAATTGAACCAATAACAATAGGGTCTTGAGCTGATGGCCCATCTCTAAAAAATCCTATAACCCATGAACCTACTTCTAAATGATGATTACCGCCATTTCCTTTCATAGATGCTGATGTGACTGGCATCATAACAGTAGCCCAAGGTAAATCATCATGAGATTCCATTCCATCATAATATCCATACGCGCATACTTTAACTCTGTTTAAATTTAATGGGTCGTCAATATCGCATATCGAACCAATAAACCAAGTAAATAAACCATTTTTAAATTGGTCATCTTGTCTATTAATCATTTTCCCTCACTTGTTTTACTATAAACGAATCTTTTTTAATATTTGTCTGCATAAAATAACCATCTTTACTAAAATGGTGTATTACACTTGATACTAAATATTTTCCACTTAGTTCTTCATCAATATAATCTCTTCCTTCTTCTAATTCTTCTTGAATATCAGCTTGTCTTAAAATTTCTAATTCAATTATTTTACCTGGAGCAAATTTAAAATCGCCTGGTAAACTAACTGTTAAAACACTAGTATTTAAATTGTTTATATGAGCATTTCTTTTTAGTAATTGTTTTTCTCCAATTGGGTCATGATAAGTAAATATATCTTTACCAAATGATAATGAATTTTCTGAAATCCAATGTTGTTTTAAATTTTTAAAGTCTTCAATTTTTTCTTTACCAATTTTCATAGTATTTTCTATAACTGGTAAATCATTTAATTTTTCTGTTAATTCATTATATTTAAATTCAACTGCAGGTTTTACTGTCTTAGTTGCAATATCAATTTTATTCATTACACTTCCAAAAGCTCCTTTTGCTGAAGCTTCAAATTTAGAAATATTTCTATTAGAAATCACTTTACGAATCTTTGCTCTTTCTTCTTCAAATATACCTTTTTCAGTACTATTGTGTAATGTTTCAGTAAAAAGTGGATTCCTATTATATTTATGATATACGTCTTGTTTTAATATTTCTTTATAAGATGTTAATATTAATCCTTCATCAGCTGTTTCATAAAAATATATTGGAGTACCATTATCATGAGAATTTCTTAATAACCAAGCTATAGCTTCTATAGGTTGTAAATTAGGATATATACCTTTTATACTTTTTTCTGTAGAGCATCTCACATCAACTTCAGAATTTAAATGAGTTTTAATAATACTTTTAATTAAATTTGCTGTCGTATTATTAAAAGGTTGATTTAATAATTTTTTATTATTTAAATATCCATGTTTTGATATACAAGTAAGTGTATAAGCCTTTGATGATGGTGTAGGTTCTGAATAATTAGATATGCCAGATATATATAGTTCTAAATCAAACCTTTTTTCACCACTATATTCTTCTCTTACTAAACTTAAGTCAATTCTTTCATTTAATGAAATTTTTAATTCATCAGGTAAATTAACAGCATCTTCTATAAATATTTCTACAAATAATCCAGAACGATGTAATCCTTCATGAATTTTTATATCATGAACTGTACCTAATAAATTGTATTCCTTACCATTATTTGCAGTAAGCATAATTTTTTCTATTGCAAAAGCTTTAGGTGTGATAACAATTCCATTTTCACTTGTTGAATTGACTATATTACTCATAGTGTAATTAATTCTTTAAATTTTCTTACAAAATCATTCATTGAATTTGGAGCAACAACTCTTATTCTTGAATATTCATCATTTTTTTCTTCCAAATGTGCTCTATTTGTAACATATGATAATGTATAAGCATCTTTACCGCCTGTGATATGGTCAGCATTTGTAACTGGTTTTTTATTCACATCACTTGTTTCGTAATAATAATATGGCGCATCTAAATATTTGTATACATTATATGTTGAAACTGAATCTTCAGATGTTGCACCAGTAATTAATTCTTTTGCTCCAGTTGCACTACCTATATAAGCACCTGTAACATCTTGTATTACTAATTGACTTAAATCTGTTATTTTTCTAGTAAGCTTACCTGTTGCGCCACTTACTGAACCTGTTAAAGTTTCACCTAATGTAAATCTTCCTGCTAAACTATTTTCAAAATTATTTGTTACTTTAGGATTTGTTTCGATGACATAACCATTATATTCTTTTGCCATATAAGCTTGTAAATCTTCTTGACTTAACGGCCAAGCTCGATATCCATCATGCAAATGGTCATTAACAACAAAAAATGTCCAGTAATATGCTGATGTACCATATAATCTTTGTGATACTATGTCTGGTCTTTCACCGTTTTTTATTTCATAAAATTTATAACCACTATAATTATCTAAAAATGTAGGTAATGGTCTTATACTTCTAAATAAATCAACCATATTTTGCTTAATACCAGTACGATTAAAATCGTATTCTACCTTTGGGAATTGTTTAAAAAAACTCATTATGATTCTCCTAATATTACATCAGAACCTTTTTTATAAGGTGGCGCAAATCCATCTGCTTCTTGCCAAGTATTATCATCAGCTGTTCCATCTTGACCTCTATATAAATCATCACGAGTAAGTACTCTTTCTTCTTGAAATGACATTGTTAAATTAAGTTCTAATGGCGCACCGGTACCTTTATGCGTTGCTGTAGCTGTTTCATTATACACAGCTTCAAGACTTGTTAAATATGATGGTTTAATATTAGGCATGTATTCATTACGTTTACCTTCTGAATAAAATGTGATATCACATAATGGTGGATAAACTAAAGCAACTGCACCAGCTCTTTTTGGATATAAAAATTTTCTAAATGTTCTCTCAATATATCTTATTTGATTTTGCTCTTTTAAGCTTTCAGCCACTAGTCTGAATGCAAATGTATATCCTCTCACATCTATACCTTCAAAGGCTGTTCTTGAATATGGATTTGAAGCTACTCCAGCTCTTAATGCTGCGCTACTTGTTATTTTGTCAACAGAACTTCCTGGTGATAATAACTTTTCTTTTGACATAAGACCTAAAGCAACCTGGTCTCCTGTTGTGACTTTTTTACTATCTACAATATTTTTTAAAAGATTCATTCCACCTCTTATTGTACCTACATTCATAGCAGTATACTGTGCATTATCATTTACAGTAACGCCCGGCGGTTGATATAAAAATATAGCAACTTTATTAGTACCATTAGTTCCGCCAAATCCAAATCTCATAAATGGTAAACCAATATCTGATGCCTTACCATTTAATTCCATAGGATAATAGTAAAATTGGTTTTGAGTTAACTCAGTTCTTGGTTGAACATAACCATCTAATTGCGATTGAATAGTTCCTTGAAAATTATCAGCTGCTTGATTTTCTTGTTTTATTAAATTTTTATCTTTTTTTGTCATTTAAATCCTTATAAATAAATATTTACTATAGAGTTATTTATATGAGTTATAAAGGTAGATACACATTAAAGAATCCAGAAAAGTACATAGGTGACGCAAAACAAGTTGTTTATCGTTCTTTGTGGGAAAAACAAGCATTTAAATGGTGTGAAAACAATCCAAAAGTTAAGGCATGGAATTCAGAAGAAATAGTTGTACCATATAAATCATCAGTAGATAAAAGATTACATAGATATTTTGTTGACCTATTAATACAAATGGAAGATAAGAAAACATATCTTATTGAAATCAAACCAAAAAGTCAAACACAGCCTCCTAAAAAAAGAAGCCGTCAAACTAAAAAATATATTAATGAACAGTTAACTTTTATAAAGAATCAAGATAAGTGGGAAGCTGCAAGTCAGTTTGCTGATTATAAAGGTTGGAAGTTCCAAGTATGGACAGAAGAAACTTTAAAGAATTTAGGCATAAAGATACTTTAATCTGTTATAAATAGTTTATATGGCAAGTTTATTTGATACATTACAAGCAAATGCTTTTAGAGCAGGCGTTAAACCACGTACGAGACAAGCGCGTAAATGGTTTCAAAATAATGTTAAAAATTTGCAAGTACCAAGGCAAGGTCTTTTAAAAGATAAAGCTTTACAGCAAACTGGTAACGCAGTTCGTGGTAATATGTATATGTATTTCTATGACCCAAAGCATAAAGCAACCTTACCATATTATGACAGGTTCCCATTAACTGTATTAGTTGATGGAGCTCCAGGTGGCTTTTATGGATTAAATCTACACTATTTACCATATAATACGAGAGCTAAATTTTTAGATGACTTAATGGCATTTGGTCCGCCAGAACCAAAAGAAAGTTCACGACTTACTGGTTTAAGATACAATTTAATAAGTGGTGTAAGAAAGTTTAAAGAGTTCAGGCCATGTTTTAAACATTACTTAGGACCAAATGTACGTTCGCAATTTGCAAGAGTACCAATGACAGATTGGGAAATAGCAATATTTTTACCAGTAGAACAATTTAAGAAAAGTAGTAAACAAGCTATTTGGCAGGATAGTCTTAAACAAGCAAGAAGTCCTGGTGGTATTAGTATAAAAAATACTAAAGCTTATTACACAAGGAATAGAAAGAAATAATGAGCGATATAGATAAACTAAAATCGATGATATCTAAAAAAGGTGGATTAGCAAAAGCTAATAGATTTAATGTTATATTTACGCCACCAAGTGGAAGTCTTTTAAATGGAAATTTACAAGGTGCCATTGCCTCAGCAATATCAGGTAATTTTAGTGCTAAAAATTTAGTAAATGACCCAA
>Ga0213865_10002639_pt1 | contig 11265 bp, 11 predicted proteins | sample PICome_6_FD_160100 | JGI IMG/M metagenome (GOLD analysis project Ga0213865, IMG submission 160100) | Coastal seawater microbial communities near Pivers Island, North Carolina, United States - PICO282 | ecosystem: Environmental > Aquatic > Marine > Coastal | place: USA: North Carolina...
GCGCCAGAAATGGTGATTGTTAAAGAACGTGGCGGCACAGGTAACTGGTTTGGTTATCATAAAGACGCACAAGCAAGTGGGGCATATGTCATTTATCTTAACTTGACAAACGCCGCCGCTGCATCAGCAACAACGTGGAACAATACACAACCGACAGATACTGTTTTTAGTTTAGGTACAGGCAACAGCAACACTAACACTGATACATACATAGCCTACTGTTTTCACAGTGTTCCCGGCTATCAGGCCGTTGGCAAATATGTTGGAAACGCCAGTGCAAATGGCACTTTTGTCTACACAGGGTTTAGGCCAGCGTGGGTTATGACGAAGATGTCTACAAACGGTAGCCAATGGACTATAATTGACAATACTAGAAATACTTACAACGCCGTTGACAAGGGGCTTGTTGCGAATACAGCTGCCGCTGAAGTTACTGGTTCGTCATCAGCAACACCATTTGTAGATTTTACATCTAACGGTTTCAAGATACGCAGTAGTCAGGCGCAGATGAACCAGAATGGTGATACATTCATCTACCTCGCCTTTGCCGAACAGCCATTTAAGTACGCCAACGCACGATAGGAGATAAGACGATGCCTTGGAAATACAACAATCGCACTATCCGCGCTGGTCGAGCGTGGACAGGAATAGACGGGGTTCAACATCCTCGCAACTGGATGATATGGTCAGACGCAGAGAAGACTGCCAGAGGTCTTGTGTGGGAAGATGACCCCGCACCATTTGACAGCCGTTTCTATTGGGCGGCAGACCTGCCAAGAGCCTTGGATGATGTGAATCAGGTTGACGAAGATGGTAACCCCTTGCTTGATCTTGATGGCAATCAGGTAGTAACGCTTGGACTCAAGTCACAGTACAAAGCACAGACAAAGGTAACGGCTGCATCACTTCTTGCGCCGACTGACTGGCATGTAGTGAAGGCTACCGAGGTAGAGGCTTATTCAGTCCCTGCAAACGTCAGCCAGTATCGCACCGATGTCCGCGCTGCAAGCAACACGATTGAAGCGGCGATTGACGGCGCGGCTGACCTTGATGCGTTTATTGCATTGTTTGATGCGCCAGAAGATGGCAACGCCCCAATCAACGACTGGCCTGAAGAGGTGTAACGATGACTCGCGCCCGTGAACTAGCAAATCTTGGTAACAACACCACAGACCTTGAGGCTATAAACACGGTCTATGATGCGGGTGGCCTGACAGGGCGCAACCTCATCATCAATGGTGCGATGCAGGTGGCACAACGCTCAACCTCAACAAGTGTTGGAGACAGCGCAACTTACAAAACAATGGATAGATGGCAAATTGGTATTAACGGCACTACTGCTGGTCGTGCAACAATGTCTCAATCAACAGATGCGCCGACAGGGTTTGGCTATTCAATGAAGTTTGATGTTACCACTGCTGATACATCTATTGCCACTGGAGAGGCTTTTGGTGTTCTCCAAAGAATTGAAGGTCAAAATGTTCAGCACATAAACAAGGGTACATCAGATGCTAAAGTTTGCACTTTTAGTTTTTATGCTAAAGGCACTGCCAAAACTTACATTGCTGAGTTTCGTGATGATAACTCACGCCAAGTAAGTGCTACATTTAATGTAACAACTTCGTGGCAACGATTTGAAATTACAGTACCAGCAGATACAACAGGCACTATTGATAATGACAATACTGCTGGCTTCCTTGCTATATTTTGGCTTCACGCGGGTTCGGATTTTACAAGTGGTACACTAAACACAAGTTGGGCAACATCAACTAATGCAAACCGTATGGTGGGTTGCGACAGTATCTTTGATAGCACTAGCAATGAACTATTTATCACAGGCGTCCAGTTTGAACTCGGCGAGACAGCCACGCCGTTTGAACACCGTAGCTATGGCGATGAATTGCGTAGGTGTCAGAGATATTACCAACAATATTTGAACCCACCACTGCGTGGCACAATGAGTGCAGGAAGCGCATCTAGCAGAACAGGTATGATTCTGCCTGTGCCTATGAGGGCAACTCCTAGCGTTACATTCACACAAACAGGAGCAACAAGTCACGCCGCTTTATTTAATGGGGCGGCAAGCTATACAATATCTTCTATTCAAGCTAGTTATTTAGCAGATTTTTGCATTGAATTTGATTTTAACTTAGCGTCTGCACCAACCGCCGCAACACCTGCCGCACTTTATCAAAGCAGTACACTGCAATCAAAATTTGCTGTATCAGCGGAGTTATAAAAATGGACATTACATCTGCACAATATAGAACTGATTTTGACGGCAATAATGTTTGCATTTGTGCAACCATAAATGGTGTAGAAATGTTTGTGCCGCTTGATTCTAATAATAACGAATACGCAGAAATCATGCGCCAAGTAGCTGCTGGCGAACTGACCATACAGGACGCTGACTGATGCTAGGCGCGGTTGCCATATCAGAACGAGGTATATCGGATCAGGGAGTTATTCTTCCCGGCTCTGAAACGGTGACTGCCGCCTTTACTAAATCAAACGCAGCTAACCTAACACTGGTTGGTTCTGCTGACATTGAAGCCATAGCCACAAAGACAACTATTGGTGTTGGTATCCTTGTTGGTATCATGGAGTCATCTACTGTCTTTACACAGACCACGGTGCCTACACGGTTTGCTACAGGTATTTCAGCAAGCGTAACAAGCTTTGATCAAACAACAACGCCGCTTACTGTCTTCAACGGTGTGTCAGAGCAATCTGCTAACTTTACGCAAGAGACAGATGCAGTCCGCTTTGCTACAGGCGTGTCCGAGCAGTCTGCTAACTTTACGCAAAGTTCTGCGCCAAACATGATTTTAATAGGTCTTTCCGATCAATCGGCAAACTTTACGCAAAGCACTAATGGCGGTATAGTGCAGCTAGGCACTGTTGATTTTATATCTTTATTTACTCAAATAGCGTCTGGGGGGTTTGTTAAAACCCTTGCTGGGGATGTTTCTGCTGTATTCGTTCAAACCGCAGACGGTAGACTTTATTGGGATGATTGGGCGCAGTCTCCTAATAACTCACCACCTGAAACGTGGGTTCAAGTTGTGCCAGCAGGCGGTACATGGACAGAAATTAACGCAGGTGGTACAATAGAGACTTGGACACAAAAGGTGGTTTAAATGGCGTCTACCTACACAGACAACACAGGTATTGAAAAACCGGGTTCCGGAGAACAGTCGGGTACTTGGGGCACTACAACCAACACGAACTTTGATATTATTGACCGCAGCCTAAACGGTGTTGGTACTATTACGTTAGCGGGTACAACACATACGTTGTCTACATCAAACGGGTCTTTGTCTGATGGTCACTATCGTGTTCTTGTCTTGAGTGGGTCTCCTACTGGAACCAATACCATAACAATTAGTCCAAACGATCAGGATAAACTGTTCTTTGTTCAAAACAGTTCTGGTGAAGACGCTGTCTTTTCTCAAGGTAGCGGCGCTAACGTGACTGTAGCTAACGGTGATCAAGCTATTATATACGCAAACGGGGCGGGTTCTGGTGCTGCTGTAGCCGAGATAAAGCCGCCAGCCGGAGCGGTTGGGACAGGGCAGGTTGATACAGCGCAGCTTGTAAATGACGCAGTAACAACAGCTATTATAGCTGACGATGCTGTTACTCAGGCAAAGATAGAGCAAGACGTACAAACTAAGTCAGGCACCGCTTCAGTAACAATGTCATCTACAGCCCTAACAACTTTTGTAAAACACTCTGGCACGGGGACTCTGTCCATAGGCGCTGGTCAGTACGATGGTCAAACAGTGAATATTGTAAGCATAGGCACAATGACTCTGTCTTGGGGTATTGGAGCGTTGGGCGTTAGCCTTGGCAGTGACGCAAAAATTGCAAGCGGCATTTGGGACAACACAAATTCTTACTGGTTCTTTAGTGAAACCATTACCTAACGGAGCGATAGTATGTTTCTTGTCGCTAAAGGTGTAAGTAAATACGAGATTACCGCTGCTGGTAATGTCGAAACTGCTGCTGGCCCTCGCTACAAACTGCCTATTCAAAGGTGGTCTCTTGGTGCGAATATTACGGGCAACGTAAATTTTCCTAATAGCAACAACCATAAAAATCTTGAGTTTGACGTAGGCAGCTTTTTTATAGAAGCGGACAATGCTTCAGATGCTGTCACTTATGCCGACACAGACTCCACCGTTTTAAAGTTGTTTGGCTCGGGAAATATATCTGCTGGATCTTTGGACGGATCTGGAAATCCATCTGCCACAAGTGTAGCCAGAAGTTACAGCATGGATGTGTTCGGCAGTTTTAAAAACAGCAGTGACACAGGCATTTTACCTACTATTACAAACGCAACAAAAGCTTCAAACGCTGTGTTTACTTTTGCTTCTGATGTAACGGCGGGTTCAGGCACTAACGGGGTGCTGTCAACCACAGCGCCTAACAATGTGTTTCGCATAGGGTTTCGTGGTCCAGAGGACGATCAAGGCGACTGGATGCGTACATTATTTACAGTGACCAGCATATCAGGTAACGGCCTAACCGTTACTTGTAGCAATGATACGACAAGTTTTCCGACGTGGTCTTCATCACAGTCACGAGTCGGCACAATATCTTTAGCCCCGGATGACGACAGAATTTTTCGTGGCACAAGTAACGGCTATCAAGGGACTAATTCATCTAACAGTCAAACTGAGTACAGTGTTTCAGAAGTTACGTTCAACGACTCACAAATATCTGGTGGTGCAGGCGGCGGTAATGTTGCTACGGAGCAGGTTCTTGGAACGGGCTATCATGTGCTTACATTACGCCCGGGTCGCTGGTACAGCTTCCGCTGTTATTGTTCGCATAGAGAAAATTCAAGAGGTCGAGGGGATGCTACATGGCAAATTTCAGGCATTCCTTCTACAATGACGAAGTCTTGGGGTAGCGCGGAAAACTCACCTAATATAACAGGCGATGGTAGCTCTATGTACTTTAATGGCTACGTCACAGAAAACACTCTTATAACTATAAGTGGTGAGTCTGAGAACAACGTAAGAAACGGAATGCCCGGTGGCGGTGGTCCAAAGACAGCGTTTATGGGGGGTTCTGTCCCACCGACTACTTCAGGTACTGTTGTTTTTGCAGCAAGCACTTCTGGGGGCAACCCCTACTCTCCAGACTTTTTTGCCTTTAACGGTGCTGGTGTAACTAAGGACGCAGACGGCACAGTTACGGCGGGTGTTGATCTTACAAGCTACACTGGTTTGTACTCTAGGACAGGTATCATTTAATGCCTTTGACAAAGCTACAATTTCGCCCCGGCATCAACCGAGACATTACTTCGTACTCTAACGAAGGTGGGTGGCGTGACGGCGATAAGATCCGGTTTCGGCTTGGGTATCCTGAAAAGATTGGCGGTTGGCAAAAGTTTTCCGAAGCTACTTACTTAGGCGCGGCTCGTGCGCTTCATAATTGGATTGCGTTGGATGGATCTAATTATTTGGGTATAGGCACTCATTTAAAATATTACATTGAAGAAGGCACAACCTTTAACGATGTCACACCTATTCGTACCACAACAGCGTCGGGTGCTTTAACCTTTGCCGCTACAACAGGTAGTGCAATTATTACTGTTAGTCACACAGGTCATGGCGCTCAACAGTTTGATTTTGTCACCATCTCTGGTGCGGCTAGCTTGGGTGGAGACATTACGGCAGCAATTCTAAATATTGAACATCAAATAACCAGAGTTATTGATGGCAATACTTATGAGATTACAGTATCAACTCCAGCGCTGGGTACGGACACGGGCAACGGTGGTGGTTCTGTTGTTGGCGTGTACCAAATTAACGTCGGCTTGAACACTACTGTCGGCGGTACAGGCTGGGGAGCAGGAACTTATGGACGAGGTGGCTGGGGCAGTTCTGCTCCCGGTGGCTTGACGACAACAACTAAAATTCGTCTTTGGTCACATGATAACTTTGGCGAAGATCTACTAATCAACCCACGAGACTCTTCCATTTATTATTGGGATAAGTCGGGCGGTCTTAGTACACGAGCTGTTGAGTTATCTACACTAACTGGTACTAAAACCTCTATTCCCACTATATGCAAGCAGGTGATGGTATCTGATCGTGACCGTCATGTTCTTGCTTTTGGCTGCGACGGCATAAATTCAAGTCCCTCTGCTACACAGGGTGACGGTGTTCAAGATCCATTGTTGATAAGGTTTTCTGATCAGGAAAACACCCTTGAGTGGTATCCTTCTGCGACTAATACTGCGGGGGACTTACGACTTGGCTCTGGGTCTACGTTTGTACGAGCCATTGAAACCAAACGTGAGATTCTAGTCTGGACGGATACCGCGCTTACTTCACTCCGGTTTATCGGGCCACCCTTCACTTTCGGTCTACAGCAACTTGCTAATAATATTACTATCATTGGCCCGAATGCTGCTGTAGCTACAGAAGATTTTGTGTTTTGGATGGGCTTGGATAACTTTTATGTCTATGCTGGTCAGACAGCACAACTACCTTGCACGGTTAAGGACAAAGTGTTTTCGGACATTAACTTAGCTGAGTTTGATAAAGTTTATGGCGCAGTAAACAGCGAATTTAGTGAGGTTATGTGGCTATATCCTTCCGCTGCCTCATCAGAAAACGATAGGTATGTTGTGTACAACTACCTAGAAAAAATATGGTACTTTGGCACATTAGATAGAACCGCGTGGTTGGACCGTGGAACACGGGACTTCCCAATTGCAGCGGAAGGCGGGTATCTATATAATCACGAGTTCGGTTACGATGACGATGGTCAGCCTATGGATTCCTTCATAGAGTCAGCAGCTATGGATCTTGGCGACGGCGATCATTTTGCATACATCCGCCGCGTTATACCGGATCTTACCTTTACTGGTTCGACTGCCATTAGTTCGCCGCAGGCTACTTTTACGCTCAAGGCGCGTAATTTTCCGGGCGAAGACTTTGGTAATACAGCAGCGGGGACTACGTCAAGAACAGCCGTAAGCCCTGTTGAAGAATTTACAAATCAGCTAGATCTTCGTGTTCGTGGACGTTCCTTTGCGGTTCGTGTAGAATCTAACGCACTAGAATCAAAATGGAAGCTTGGAAGCCCTCGTGTGGATATCAGACAGGACGGTAGACGCTAATGTCTAGCACTCAGATTGCACCACCAAGGCTACCGGAAGCGCCGTCAGAGTATTCGCAGCAGCACATGCAGGATTTACTTCGTGCGCTGGAAGTATTTATCGAACAGGAACGCAACCCCGGTGAGTTGCGCGGCACAAAAATAACACTAACTGACCTGCCTACAAGCGCCACTGGACTTGAGACAGGAGCACTGTATAATGACAGTGGTACGGTAAAGGTAGCATAATGGCGAATATCTTTAAAAAAATCGGCAAGTCGCTCAAGAAAGCCGCTCCGCTTGTTGGTGCAGGTTTAGGTTTTTATTTCGGTGGCCCCGCGTTAGGGGCTGGATTAGGCACGGCTCTCGGTTCTGGGATAGGCACACTTGTAGGTGGTGGAGATATCGAAGACGCGCTTCTTGCAGGTGCTATGGGCTATGGTGCGGGGTCTTTAGCCTCTGGATATTTCCCGACAGCGGCAGGACCAGCAGCAAAAGGTGTGTTCGCGCCAGCCGCTGCTGGTACGCAAGCTGTCCAAAATACAGCAGCTACACAGGTAGCTGATATTGGTATCGGAAGTGAGGTCCCTATTACAGATTTAACCAAAGACACTGGTATCCTTGGCGGCATTGGAAACTTTATGGCTGACAACAAACTTCTTACAGCAGGACTTGGCGTAGGCGCTCTTGGTCTGTTGGCAGGCGGCATGGAAGAAGAAGGCGAAGCTACCCCATATCAAGAAACACGGGCGGGTCGCCCCTATGAAACCAAGGTTAAAGGTCCGATTACCGGAACGACTTATAACCTTGCAAACGAAGTCGAAGTCGAAGCTTACAATGATGAATTATTAATGCTTCGTGAAAAAGATTTCAGGTACAAAAATGGTGGAGAAGTTTACACAGGAAATGGAAACATACCTGAGACATATCCAAACAAACCCGGCGGAGAACTCAAAGGCCCCGGCACTGGAACATCTGATTCTATAAAAGTTGGGGTGTATGACTCACAGGGCAATTACCAAGGACCGGGTGGTTTATCTGACGGCGAGTTTATATTAACAGCCAAATCAGTTCGTGGTGCAGGAAATGGAGATAGGGATATCGGAGCAGCACGAATGTATGATATGATGGCTGAGTTAGAGAGTATGGCATAATGGCAACACAAACCGTAGAACAGATACAACGACTAGCGCCCTTTCAGGAAGAGTTCCTGAAAGATATTTTTGCGTCGGCTCAAGCGCTACAGGGTGTTTCACAGCCCTATGCACCGGAACAACTAGCTGGCTTATCTCCGCAACAGCAGCAAGCTGTTCAGATGGGTATGCAGGGTATTGGTGCCTACCAACCTTACATGCAGCAAGCCGCAGCACTGGCTGGGCCGCAGGGTTACCAGCAGTTTATGAGTCCTTTTACCCAGCAGGTAATTGATCAGTCTATGGCGGATATTGCTCGTGGCGGTGCCATGCAGCAGAACCAACTGGCTGGTCAGGCCACTGGCGCAGGGGCCTTCGGTGGTTCTCGTGCAGCCGTGGCCTCTGGTGAATTGGCTCGTGGTACGTTGGAACAGCAGGCGCGTACAGCAGCCCAGCTTCGAGAATCAGGTTTCAATCAAGCACAACAACTGGCAGGGCAGCGTTCAGCTTTGTTCTCGGGCCTCGGACAGTTGGGTCAGCAGCTTGGTACTCAGGACATTAACACACTGCTTGGCCTCGGCGGTATGACACAGCAGCAGTCACAAGCTGATCTGGACGTACAGCGCCGCAACTTGCTTGCACAGCAGGCTCTGCCATTCCAGCAGGTCGGCTTTATGTCAGACATCTTCCGGGGTGTTCCAGCATTGCAGTCCACATATCAGACCTCAACAACACCGCCGCCAAGCACAACATCACAGTTGCTTGGTCTTGGTACGGCGGGTCTTGGTGCGCTGGCTCAAGGCGGTGCATTCCAAGGTATGTTTGGTAGTTAGGTGATAGTATGAATCCTTTACAGCGCAGATTGTTTCGGCTACAGCAGCCCGGTATGTCACGTCAACCTATGGGTATCTTGGCGTCGTCACCTGAACTTATGCTAGCAGCACAGCGTGGTGCTCCGCAGCCCTTGAAGATGAATCAAGGCGGTAGCGTTGGTGACTACATGCAGGCAATTCAAAAGCTGAAACAAGAGGGTGATAAGGGAACTCTAAACAATATCGCTACAAATCAGAATTTGCCTCGGTCTGTCCAGATGGCAGCAGCAAACGCGCTGTCTGGTATCTCAGGTCCGAGCCAACCTATTCCTGTAATGGATGATAATCCGCCCGGCCCAAGACCTGATGTGGCTCAGAGAGCTAGAACAATGGCTGGTATTGCTTCACAAGATAGAACAGACACTCCTGTGTTCAACAACCCAGACGATGCCGATCAACTGAAGAGAGCATTCATGTACCCCGGAGAAGTCATTGGTATGAGAGTGCCTTCAGGTGCACCGGGCAAACCAAATCCAATTGGTCAAGGAATCAGAAGCTTCTTTTTTGGAACTGAAGACAGGCAAAGCCCTGTTCAATCTGCCTTGCGTTCTGTCGATGATGCGATAGTAGGTGCTACTAGCGCGGCGGGTGATTTGATTCAAGATGCAGAAGCGGGTCTTGTTTCTGCGTTTACACCTCAAGCTACAGAGTCGGCTCTTGCAAAGGCACAGGCAGAGGGCATGTCACGTCGAGGCAACTTCCCTGACAGACCATCCGGCGACCTACCCACAGTTGTGAAGCCAGAAGCTGAAGCTGCCGCAGAAGCTGAAACAAAAAAAGAAGACAAGACCCCAGACCCAATTGCAGCCGCAGAAAAAATTGCTACTGACCCAAGCACTTTGTTGCCACAAATTTCTACAACTCTTGGCGACAAAGAAAAGACCAACAAGCAGAAGGCGGATGCGACTGACGCGGCTCTTGGTATTAAAGGTACACGCAAGGAGCGTACCGAACAGCGCTATGAAATGCTTAAAGACTTGCTTGGTGAAGACAAGGCTGACGATATTCGCACGGACGTTGGCTACAACTTGATGATGACTGGCTTGATGATCGCGGCAGGTCAAAGTCCAGATGCGATGACGAACATTGCTGGTGGACTTGCCAAAGGTCTAGCTGGATACGGTGAGGCTGCTGGCGAGGCTGCACAAGCAGAAGCCAAGGAAGAGAAAGCCCTGAAGCTCATGGCAGCTAAAGAAGTTGGCACCGAAATGACGGCTGAAAAAGCTGCGGAGATCAGAGCGCGTGAGCTTGCAGAAGAGCGTAGTTTCAGAGAAAGAATGAAAGATTTAGAAATAGATGCAGCATATGAGAGGGCCAACATTCCTTCGGCTACGCAGCGTATGTATGAAGCATACCTTGAGCCAGAACAAATTAAGGCTGTTCTCACCAAAACTAAAGATGGTTCAGGCCCACAGGTTATGTCGCGAGAAAGATTTGTTGCTGACGGTTTAACTAAGCAAGCATCTATAGATGCTGCTTTGGGGGATCTCGCCGCGCAAGGCATCAATAATCCAACACAGGATCAAATAGCTGATCATTTGGGAAGGGTTTATGATGGGATTATAGCAGGCCCAAGTGCTGCCCCCCAAGGCAGTGCTGAAACTGTTGATGTAAGTGCTCATCAGGCCGCTAATACCGCAGCAAAACAAGCGGGGCAATCTACCTACATAGTTGATGGCAAATCATATAAGGTACAGTAATGGCTGAGTTCGTACCTATTGAGGCAGAAGAAGAGCAGTCTTCTTTTGTGCCTGTCGCTGCGGAAGATACCTTCGTTCCAGTTGCTGTGGAAGATGCTATTTCTCCAACGCAAGAATCAACCACGCAAGAAATAGCCGAAGGCATTGCCTCTGGCTTACTTGCCATACCACAAGGTATCGCGGAACTTGGTACTGCTGGCGTAGACTATGTATACGACACAGACTATTCCAGCGATGTCACAGCTTTCTTCGACGGTATCCGCGCTGCTGGTGGCATCGATCCTGAAGGCACAGCAGGTGAAATAGCTGAAGTTGCTACACAGTTTGTATTGCCCGGTCTCGGGGCCGCAGGTGTTGCCAGCAAGATAGGTCGGGTCGCGAACCTCGGAACTGTCGCCCGTCGTGCAGCACAGGTTGGAGCCGCAGGTGTAACAGATGCCG
>Ga0213865_10002641_pt1 | contig 11262 bp, 17 predicted proteins | sample PICome_6_FD_160100 | JGI IMG/M metagenome (GOLD analysis project Ga0213865, IMG submission 160100) | Coastal seawater microbial communities near Pivers Island, North Carolina, United States - PICO282 | ecosystem: Environmental > Aquatic > Marine > Coastal | place: USA: North Carolina...
CGCGTATGCCACAGGCTGTTGGCAATCTCATATTGGGCAGTGCATTGGGTTCAACGGCCGTCATAGGTTCACTTACTTTAGGTTATGTCGTTGGCTACATAGCAATCACAGCCGTCACATCATGGGTGTTACGCGCACTTTCACCTAAACCCGACTTCGGTGCTGGATCGCGTGGCTTGCTTGTAAATAGCCGCGAAGCCACCGCGCCACATCAGATCGTTTACGGTGAAGTGCGTAAGGGTGGCACGGTTACATTCATCGAAAGCACTGGCGATACAAACCAATACTTACATCAGATCATTGTGCTTGCTGGGCATGAAGTGAACGATATTGGTGATATTTACATCAATGATGAGGTTGTTACGCTAGACGGCAGTGGATTTGTTACTGACACTAAATGGAAAGACGGTGACGGTAATTCTAAAATTCGCATCAAGACAAAAACAGGTGCAGACAACCAGACGGCAGACAGTGATCTAGTTAGCGAAACATCTGTTACATCCGACTTCAAGGGCGAAGGCATTGCCTACCTTTATGTGCGCATGGAGTATGACCAGAACGTATTCGCTGAAGGCATTCCGCTATTTACGGCCAAAGTGCAGGGTAAAAAGGTATATGATCCACGCACATCCACAACAGGGTATTCTGCGAATGCTGCATTGTGCATACGCGACTATCTTGTTTCCACCTATGGCCTAGATAATGACGGTGACACCAACGACACATCATTCCAAGCTGCGGCCAACACATGTGATGAAAGCGTTACTCTAGCCGACAGCGGAACTGAGAACCGTTATGAAATCAACGGCGTTATTAGCTTAGATCAAACGCCGTCCGACATTCTTGGCGATATGATGACGGCTTGCGCTGGCACATTATTCTGGGGTCAAGGTGAATGGCATCTGAAGGTTGGCGAATATACTTCATCAGTTAAGACATTTACACTAGATGATCTGCGCGGCCCAATTAACCTAGACACTAAACATAGCCGCCGTGACAACTTCAACATTGTGCGCGGCACATTCACAGATGCGGCGCAAAGCTGGATACGGGCTGACTACCCTGAAATACGGTCATCCACATTTATCAGTGATGATAATGATATTGAAAGTGCGATTGACTTAGCACTGCCATTCACAACGTCATCAGCGATGGCGCAGCGTTTGGCAAAAATGACGCTATATCGCGCACGGGAGCAGATGACATTCACGGCTGACTTTGGCCTAGAAGCGTTTGAAGTAGAGTGTGGCGATATTATAGCTTTGACGATTGACCGTTATGGCTGGTCGGCCAAAGAATTTGAGGTGGTAGGCTGGAAGTTTAAGAATGATGGTGATGCGGGTGATCTGCGCGTTGCACTTACATTGCGGGAAACATCATCTGCCGCGTTTAGCTGGTCGGCTGAAGAAGTAGATATTACAAGCAATGACAGTACACTACCAAGCCCAACCAGCAATATAGAGCCATCATCTGTAACAGTCACTGACACAGGCGTTGTGCAAACTGATGGCACATTTGTCGCACAGATCAAGGTCGCTTGGACGGCTGGCACAAATAAATTTATTGACCACCATGAAGTGCAATGGAAGCTGACTAGCGCGTCAGATTATGCGTCATCGCAAATAGATGCTGGCGAAAATTCGATCATACTTGGGCCATTTGAGGCTGGTGAGCAGTATAATGTGCGGGTGCGCGGCGTATCGACTACAGGCCGCAAGAGTGCGTTTGTAAATGCTGGCGCACATACAGTTGGCGGCGACACTATTGCGCCATCACCCATAACTGGACTAAGCGCAACTGGTGGTATTGAAAGCGTCACTTTGGATTGGACTGCCCCAACTACACAAGTCGGCGGTGGAACGCTGTATGATCTAAGGGGATACAATGTCTACCGTAACACCAGCAACAGCCAACCAGCATCACCAGTGGCCTTTGTATCGGCTGATAAATACGTTGACGGGGCATTAGCGGCCACAACTACATATTATTATTGGATTACCGCTTTAGACCACAGTGACAACGAAAGTACGGCTATAGCAAGTGGTTCTGTAGTGACATCAGCACCACCACAAGACGGTGCAGACGGTGCAGACGGTATAAACGGTATAAACGGAACCAACGGTGCAGATGGCGCAGATGGCGCAGACGGCGCGACAGGTGACACAGTAGTTACAGGCAAAGTTTATTATCAGACATTGCAGTCATCCGCGCCAAGCACACCAAGCGCGTCAAGCTATAGCGTTTCTACAGCTTCATTTACGGGGCTAACTTCAGGTTGGTCTTTAACACAACCATCTGTTGACGTAACTGACACTAGCGTCCGTGAATGGTCATCAGATTTTACAGTCACAATTGACGGCACAACATCCGCGCAAACTATTGTATTTACTAGCCCATCAGGGGCCATTCAGGTCACAACGGATTTGGAAAGCGACAACTATGTAGCGGGAACGTCTGGCTGGCATATTGAGCGTGATACGGGCAACGCAGAGTTCCAGAACGCAACTATTCGCGGGACGCTTAATGCAAGTGATATAACGGCTGGTGAAATAAGTGTAGGCAGATTGCCCGGTCTTGTTAGGGAGGCAAGCGGAACGACAACTAGCACAATTAATGATAGTGGAAGTATTTCTTCAACTTCTAACAGAGTTACGCTGACAGGGGTAACAACTGGAAGCAAGATTTTAATTACGACTACTATCACTGTTCAATTTGGTTCTGTGGATTGTTCCGTTTCTTCAACCCATTCAGGTTTTTCAACAACCATCCCGTCAACAGGATTGTCAGCCCCTGGCGGTTTGGCAGGGACAGTTTCATTTACGCACACTGGAACAGCGACAGCAAGCACGGTTTATCAAGGTGTGTTCATTTTGCCAGCGGGTAGTGGTACCACAAATCGAACCTACACAATCAGTCATTCTATATTGGAGTTTATCAAATGATAACGGCTGTTTTATATGACGTTTTGACAGGCGCGATAGTTAAGACATTGGATGTTCCTGATATGGATTGCCTAACTGAAAACGTGCAAGATGGACAAGGCTATCTATTAAGTGATTACCCTGATGACATTGAAAATTACACTGTCAGCGATGGCGCATTAGTTCGTAAATCTCAAACGGAAATAGATCAGCAATTAAGCGATAAAGCGACTTTGGAATTTAGAGGGCAGAGGGACTTGTTACTGACTACGTCCGATTGGACGCAATCACCAGACAGCCCACTAACAGACGCTAAGAAGGCAGAATGGGCCACCTACCGCCAAGCCTTGCGCGACTTGCCGTCAACCACAACTGAACCAACAAACCCAACTTGGCCAACTAAACCAACCTAGTCTTTGCAAGAAGGCTAAAATGCGCTAGAATGCGCTTGCATATGCTCAAAAATACGAATGAGACGTACTAGTACAACTTAAAGGAGACCTCCTATGGCTACGTTCAACAAGGTGAATGATTTCGTTCTCCATGCCGTGCATAACATGGACTTAGAAAGCGATCAGGTAGTTGTCGCTCTGTCCAACACAGCACCATCATCTGAGACATCAGACCCATCTGCGGATGGCAATGGCGTTTTGGCTAACGTGACTGAAGTGGCTTACACAAACCTTTCATCACGCAACGTGACAACATCTTCATCCACACAAACATCTGGCACATACAAGTTAGTATTGGCTGACATCACGCTAACATCGTCTGGCGGGTCAACTGGCCCATTCCGTTACGTTTACATCTACAATGATACAGTAGCGACACCAGCCGATCCGTTGATTGGTTATTATGACTACGGTTCATCATTGACGCTGAACGATGGCGATAGCCTTACAGTTGACTTCAGTGCCGCAAACGGTGTTCTTCAGATCGCATAGGGTGATTTATGGTTGTCCTAGCAAATAGGGTTAAAGTCGCAACAACGACAACTGGAACAGGCACAATTACGCTTGGATCGGCAGAAACTGGGTATCAGTCTTTTGCCGATGGCGGCGTTTCTGACCAAGACACAGTTCGTTATCTTATAGAAGATGGCGATAATTGGGAAATTGGTTCTGGTGTTTACACATCGTCTGGCACGACGTTAAGCCGTACAGTCAGTGAAAGTAACAATTCAGATGCAGCTATAAACCTGTCTGGCAGTGCTATCGTGATGATAACGGCGACCACTGAAGATTTATTCCTTGATGAAGATTATGGGTTAATCACTGGCACAGTCACATCTTTAGATGACTATGGAGCATTGGCGTAATGGCAAAACAAGTACAATTCAGACGCGGGACAACAAGTCAACACAGCACTTTCACAGGCGCAGTTGGTGAAATCACAGTAGATACCGACAAGGATGTTGTGGTGGTGCATGACGGTTCAACCGCTGGAGGCTTCCCGTTGGTTCGGCAGCTTTCTAACCTTAGTATTACGGCAACGGCTACTGAACTTAATTATGTGGACGGGGTTACGTCTAGCATACAAACACAAATTGATGCCAAGACAAGCACTGGCAAGGCAATCGCAATGGCGATTGTGTTTGGTTAATAGGAGGTCATCATGGCAGCACCAAACATTGTAAATGTTTCAACAATAACTGGAAAAACAACTGGGGCTGCGGTCGGCACAAGTACAGCATCTGTTTTATCCAATGCTTCATCTAGTAATAAGGTATTCAAGGTGAATATGATCCAAGTTTCTAACGTGGACGGCACCAACGATGCAAGCGTAACAATTAACTACAACACTGGTGCCGCTGGTGGTGGTACGAATTACGCTTTAGCAAAGACGGTTCTTGTCCCCGCTGACACCTCTATTGTCATAATTAGCAAAGACACCGCTTTTTATTTAGAGGAAGCCAATTCAATAACAGCATCCGCAACCGCGGCAAGCGACTTGGAGGTTGTTATTTCTTATGAGGAAATAAGCTAAAATGGCACGATTTTCTGGCGGTTATATTAAAGCAGATAAAGCACCATCTTCTTTAACTGAGACTTCGGGCGTTTATACCCTAGAAGATCATGCGCAATATTGGGGTAATGGTGAATTTAAGGGATCACCGTATGCAGCACCGGGCGGTGGTGGAACACCACCATCAACAGTGCAAATTTGGCTAGTCGGCGGCGGTGGTGCTGGCGGTGGCGGGTATGCTGGCGGCGGTGGCGGCGGTGGCTTAGTTTATGAAAGTGCTGCATCTATTACGGGTGGGACAACATACAACTTCACGATTGGTGCTGGGGGTGCGGGACTTAGTACAGGTGCTAGTGGTTCAAACACAACGTGTGATATTGCAAGCACAGATGCGCTTGGCGGTGGCGTTGGCGCGGGTGTAAATCCCAGCAGAACAACAACAACTAGTCCATATGAAACCGACGGTGGGTGCGGTGGTGGTGGTCGAACAGTTACGGCGACATCACATCATGGCACTGGGTCGCAAGGTGGAGATGGTGGTTCTGGGGGCCAATATTCGGGCGGTGGTGGTGGCGGTCAGACTGAAGATGGCGAGAACGCAGCTTCCTACACCCCGGGAACAGGTGGTGCTGGTACAGGCATCACGGATGCGAGTGGGACGGCAATTCGCTTTGGCGGTGGTGGCGGTGGTGGGAAAACCTCTGATAGCAACGAAGCAGATGGAAAAGATGGCGGCGGCGAAGGTTCACGAACCAGCGGTGTACAAGCCGAAAGCGGCGTGGCGAATACTGGCGGCGGCGGAGGTGGCCAATATCGCTCTAATTACGGTGGAAATGGTGGATCGGGCGTTATTTACATTAAGTATGGCGCAGATGCCCCGCCTAGTTCGGTCACAGGCTCATATTCTGTTTCATATAGCGACACGGCAGTATTTATTAAACTTACAGCGTCTGGCACGATAACATGGTAAGTAAAGATCGTTCTGTGTTTTTTATGTCTGGACTTCCAAGGTCAGGCTCTACAGCCTTGGGGAACCTACTTGCGCAAAACCCAGACATATTTTTCACAGGGCAATCACCTGTTTGTGAAATTTCATATCGTATCGCACATGCGTGTGACTTTTTCGCAAGAGAACAGTTAGACATGATGGATGAATATGACCGTGTTCGGCGCGGTTCTTTAAGAGCGTTTGCTGATCAATATTATAGCAAGACTGACAGAAGAATTATTGTTGATAAATGCAGAACATGGTCAGGCAAATACAATAGAGAATTAGCGCAATACATTTTTGGTCATAATAAAAACATTGTTCTTGTGCGTCCGATTGATGAAATTGTAAAATCTTATGCTTCAATAAGAATAAAAAACGGGTGGCAAGGTGATCTGTATGGTGATCTTTTTGAACCTAATGATGCGTTGATGATGCATCCATTGGAGTGTTTAAAATATACTGCCACAAGTGCGCGTCAAAATACGCTTTTCGTTAGCTATGACGATATTATTCTACAGCCAAGAAACACTATTTCAGCCATTTACAGGTTTCTTGGGGAACCAATATATGACCATAACTTTGGCGATATAACAGAAACAGTGCCTCATAACGATGAATTTCTTGGCCTAACTGGACTGCATGAAGTTAGATCAAAGCTAGAAAAAAGAAGTCACTCGATTATACTGCCGAATGAAATTAAGGATAAATGTGCGGATATTAACAACACGTTGATTTCGCTTGGTGTAAACCTTGGTAAAAGTTTGGACTTTATGACGGAGAACAAAAAAGATGGCACATTTTGCTGAACTAGATGACAACAATGTTGTGCTGCGCGTGATCGTCGTCGCAGACAGAGATTGTTTAAATGACAATGGCGATGAAAGCGAAGCGGTTGGTGCGGCTTTCTGCGCCAATACCTTTGGTGGCCGCTGGGTGCAAACAAGCTACAACGGCAACTTTAGAAAGTGTTATGCTGGGATTGGGTCAACCTACTTAGAAGATGTTGACGCATTCAAACCAGCACCGCCGTCAGATTTTCCATCTTGGGTATGGAATGAAACGGAATGGCGTTATGAACCGCCAGTTGCAGAACCAACTGTTGATCGCGACTTATACCGCTGGGATGAAGCTACGGTTACATGGGTGCTGAAGACTAATCCACCGCCCCAATAGGAGTGTTCGCAATGCAGACCATTCTGGTCATGGGGCTTCCCACTTCAGGCAAGACAGAATTATCAAAGCGGCTTCAGGTGAAGTTAAGTGCTTGTTGGTTTAACGCTGATGAGGTGAGGGATCAGGCTAACGATTGGGACTTTTCTGAAGCAGGTCGTTTGCGCCAAGCTAAAAGAATGAGAGAACTTTCAAGCCATTGTCAGGCCGAATTTTGCATTATTGATATGGTTTGCCCAACTGCGGCGGCGCGGGAAATCATCAATCCTGATTGGTTAGTTTTCATGGATACAGTGCTTGAAGGGCCGTTTGACGACACTAACAAGGTGTTTGAAGCACCTTCACTATATGACTTCAGGATTGTGGAAAAAAATGCTGAATATTGGTCATCTTATATCGCTGGAAAAATTGCTAAAAACATTCGTCGGCCAGTTTTCAATTGGCGATTGCCGACTGTTCAAATGTTGGGGCGTTACCAGCCGTGGCACTTGGGACATAGGGAGTTATTTAAAAAAGCATTAACGAAAACTGGTCAGGTTGCCATTATGGTTCGTGATGCATTTAGCGTTGACGGCAAAAACCCATATGAATTTGAGATTGTAAAAGATTTTATCCATCGTGATTTAGACCCGAAATATCAAGGCACCTTCATTGTTCAGAAGGTTCCAAACATCGTAAACATTACATATGGGCGCGATGTGGGGTATACTATCGAAAAGGAACATCTGCCGCCTGAAATAGAAAAGGTTTCAGCGACGGAAATTAGACGGAAGGTCAATTTGTAATGTTAGGTTTTGGCCCGATAGCATCAGCCCCGTTAGCCGATAGCGGGATAACTACGGTTTCATATGAAATGCTGGCTGACGGCGGGTCATTTATTACGTCTGGTCAGGCTGCAAATTTCAGTATCCAACGTGCATTGGTTGCTAACGGCGGGTCTTTGACGCTTTCTGGCCAAAGTGTTGATTTCCCTGTGGGGCGCAAACTTTCTTCTAGTGAAGGATTGTTTATTGTTTCTGGTCAAAGCATTGACACAAACAGAGGCTTCACATTACAAGCTGACGCTGCATCATTTGCTGCGACAATACCTGATATTGATATAATTACTGCGCCAATACTTGGGACAGGCGGGTTCACACTTTCTGGTCAAGCTAGTGGGTTCACTATTAACCAGACAGTAGATAGTGGATCGTACTCTATAACAGGACAAGACGCAGCATTAAATCTAAACAGGTCAATTGATGCGCGGCATACAGCCTACATTGCTACAGAACAGGACACAGACTTTGCACTTAGCAAGGTTGGCGGTACGGCTACATACACCCTTACAGGTCAAGCAAGCGGCCTAGCGCGTACACTAGATGCTGGCCAAGGCTCAATTGCACTAACAGGTCAGGCGACATTCTTCGGCGTTACAGTCTTTGCAAACCGTGGGTTGTTTAGTTTAACGGGTCAAGCGGCAAACAACGCAATCAGCAAGCCATCAGATAACGGCAGCTTTGCTGTGACGGGTCAAGATGCCGCACTATCGCCAACAACTGTTATTGAAGGCGGTCAGGCGACATTTACCGTAACGGGCCAAGATACCAACCTACTGCGCGATTACGCACTAGCAACGGACGCTGGCACATATGCGCTTACATTCCCAAATACAGACGTTGACACAAGCCTAACAGGCGGTGCTGGCAGCTTTGCTGTAACGGGTCAGGATGTAAACCTGAAGGTAAACGAAGTCCTAAGCGTAGACGCGGGTACATTTACAGTAACAACGCAAGACAACAACTTTGACGTAGCTGACAACTTTGTTGCGAATGTAGGCACATTTACGCTTGGTGCGGAAGATGCCGCGCTGAAGGTCAATTACTACATACTTGGCGACACTGGCACATTCACAATAACAGACCAAGACATCGATTTCATTGACACTGAAGTCTTTACAGTCGAAACGGGTTCATTCACGTTTACCGCTGATGATGTGCGGTTGGAGCCTGTTCTAACACTACCGATTGAGGCTGGCCACTTTACGCTAACAGGCCAAACGGCTGGTGTGGCGCAATTCCTGATTGTAGAAGGTGTGCAGCTTTACACCCTAACAGGCCAAGATGCCGCACTACGCGCTGGCCGTGCAAGACGCTTTGAATACGCAGATGTAGCCAACGCCGCAACCCTATCGCAAGATCAGCCAAACAATGCTATACTTGTGAATGAAAAGAATGAGGCCGCATAATGAGCTTTTATATTAAACAGAATGACACAGTGCCATCTTTACGCGCGGCCTTGGAGAATGGCAGCGGTGATGCAGTTGATTTAACAAACGCAACTTGCCAGTTTCATATGCGCAGTATTGGCTCAACTACAGTGACAGTTGATGCGGTCGCGCAGATCGTCAACGAAGCTACTGGCATTGTGCAGTATAACTGGATTGCTGATGACACTGATACAGTTGGATCATACCAAGCGGAATTTGAAGTCACCTATCCAGACGGAACAATTGAGACTTTTCCGAATAACGGATATATTCGTGTAGAGATTACCGACGACATTACATAGGTCTGACATGCCTGAAGAAAAGCGATTAGAACGGATCGAGCAAAAGCTGGACGAAATGTCAAAGGCCATTGTGTCGTTGGCGCGTATGGAAGAACGCATGGTGACGTTGTTCAAGCGGATGGATAGCTATGATGATACGCAAAGCAAGTTGTCGGATCGCGTGTCTAAGATTGAAAAAATATCCGGCGCAGATGGTGTGACATTACGGTTTCTGGAACGTATCTTCTGGATAGTCGTAACGGCGGCTGTAACAGCCTACGTTGTCACCCATATGGGCTGATGTTACTGGTTCTTTACCTAGTAACAGTTAATCCAGTAATCATTGACGGCCATAAGACAGTTGTGAAGGTGTGCCATTACGCACCGGCAGAACAGGACAAGTTTCCCAAAACTTGGGGTTTCGTGTATAATCCAAACTATAAGTGTCCTGATTTTATGGGTGTCTAAAATGTTAGCTGAACTTGCGGCCTTCAATGCGGCTTATCAGACGGTGAAGGCCACGGTTCAGGCTGGCCGTGAAATAGCATCGTGTGCGCAGTCGATTGGCACAATGGTGCAGTCGAAAGATGACTTGCATAAGAAACTGCAAAAGAAAAAGAACAGCCCCTTTTCACGCCAAGTTGAAACTGATCTGGAAGAATTCCTTGCGCTAGAAGACATCAAACAAGCCGAAAAAGACTTGGAATTGCTGATGGTCTACACAGGCCGGATTGGGTTGAAGGATGATTGGCTGAAGTATCAGGCGCAAGCGCGGAAGGCGCGGAAGGATGCGGAACGTGCCGCAATAAAGCAGCGTGAAGAATTGATGGAAAACATTGGTTTGGCGTTTAGCATTGTTCTTGCGTTTACCGGTGTGATTGCGGCCATCTATGGTTTGGGTGTCTACATGGGAAAGTGGTGATGTTTATATTGGTTTGGCTTAGTTTCTTTGATGGCAAGTTTGAATATTACCAACTAGGCGCGTTTGGCACTGAAGCGCACTGCAATCGTGCGAAAGTGCGGGCAGAGGTCATGGTAAAGAACGCCGGCCAAGCGGTGACATGCTTTGCCGTTGATCGGAATTGATTAAATGCGTGACGAATGGAAGGCGATATTGGCCTATGTCTATGCCTTCATATGCTTCTTTGATTTCGTCATTGTGCCTTCATGGATAGGCATTAACAGGCCACCGATTGACGATTTGGCATATCTAAACATAGAGAAATTCAGGCAAGTCTGGCAGCATCACCAACCGTTCACATTGCAAGGCGGCGGCATGTTTCATCTTGCCTTTGGCGCATTGCTAACGGGATCAGTGATCAATGGTGTTGGTAGAAAGAAAGAATAAGTATGTCGTTTATGACAAAGATGGTAAAATAGTGCTGATTACGTCAAACAAAAAGATTGCAGAACGATATGCAGATAACACCTGAATGGCTGGATAAGTGGCGCATATGGCCGCGCATGATTATTACGCTGTATGGCTTTGCCTTCTATCGCACAACGGAGTGGTTCATTAGCCTTGATGCCCCGTCAAACGCGCAAGCCGGTTACGTTAGCGTAATTGTTGGCGCGGGTGCGGGGTTTTATGGTATATACGTCAATGGGCAAAGCCCGAAAACGCAATCAACGCAGAAGGGAGTATGCGACAAATGCGGAAAATAAACACTATTATAGTTCACTGCA
>Ga0213865_10002642_pt1 | contig 11260 bp, 11 predicted proteins | sample PICome_6_FD_160100 | JGI IMG/M metagenome (GOLD analysis project Ga0213865, IMG submission 160100) | Coastal seawater microbial communities near Pivers Island, North Carolina, United States - PICO282 | ecosystem: Environmental > Aquatic > Marine > Coastal | place: USA: North Carolina...
TAAGTTAATCGCCTCAGTTGTATTCTTTGTAAAAACAATTTCGCGTTCTTCCGCGCTCATAAAAGAGGCTACTTTAGCTCTGCAACTTTCAAAAATATCAGTTGCGCGTTGACTTAAAATGTGGACGCCACGATGAACATTAGCGTAATCCCGCTCCATTATATTTGCCATCGCCTCAATAACTTTGCTCGGCTTTTGGGTAGACGCAGCGCTATCAAGGAAAATCAGCGGTCTCCCAGGATAAGCCTCCTGGTGGAGAATAGGAAAGTCAGCGCGGATATCTTGGACGTTAAAGCCCACGTAAATAGGCCTCCACGCCCTCTTCAAAAACTCCCTCAAGTGCAGTGGGGGCGCCATCGAGAAATTCTGCCAAAAAAGCTCTGATTAATAGAGCTCTCGCGTTTGCCTCGGGCAGACCACGAGAGCGCAAATAAAATAGTTGTTGCTCATCTAAATCGGAAATTGTTGAGCCATGAGAGCACTGCACATCATTTGCAAAAATCTCCAACTCAGGTTTCGTGTCCACACGCGAATCATCTGATAACATCAAAGCACGATGCATTTGGTTGCCTACTATGCGCTGTGCATCAGGCGCCACCCGAATTTGTGCCTGGAAAACTCCACGCGAAGTACCTTTGAGCACACCCTTGTACACTTCGTCACTAGTTGTATCTGCAACAGCATGATGGATCTTTGTCATCGTATCACAGTGTGCCTTATCAGAAATCATGTAAACTCCCTGCAGGTCAGCATGAGCCCCTGCTCCGACTAAGTCTACTTCAATTTCATTGCGAACGTATTCGCCCGCCAAGTTGAGTACATGGCTAGAGTAATACCCGTTAGCTGCAACCTCAACCTTAGCGGTGGCGTATGCGGGTGAAGATAAGTCTGAGGGAAAAATGCGTACATGATTTAATCTGGCACCCTCGGCAATAGTTATGAGATGACCATTTGTTCCTGAAGAAACTACTTCCACTAAAGTTTGCTCCGATGAGACCGCTAAGGTTTGCCTCTCAGGCGGAAATGTCAGTCGAGCTATCGCCTTAGCGCTTGAATACCGCCAAGCCTCATCTCGCAGGGTGGGCGTTCTTGTCATTTCCTTACGAGGCCTCAGCTATTAATTGGTCATACCCTTCATCTTCTAGGCGCAGTGCTAGCTCAGGTCCACCGGACTGAATAATTCGACCTTCATGAAGAACATGAACGCAATCAGGCTTGATATAATCTAACAGGCGTTGATAGTGGGTGATTACAAGAAAACCACGATCAGGCGAGCGAAGGGTGTTTACACCTGCAGCGACCACTCGCAAAGCATCAATGTCCAGTCCTGAGTCTGTTTCATCTAGTATCGCAAACTTTGGCTCCAGAAGAGCCATCTGGAGAGCCTCAAACCTTTTCTTCTCTCCACCAGAGAAGCCAACGTTGACAGCACGCTTCAGCATGTCATCACCAATGCCTAAACTCTGCCCTGCAGCCCGCGCCAACCGCAAAAACTCCATTGCATCAAGTTCTTTTTCACCAGAATGTCTTCGCCTTGCATTCAAAGCAGCTCTCAAAAAGGTCATAGCGCCGAGACCAGGTATTTCTACAGGATATTGAAACGCCAAAAAAAGCCCCACTAAGGCCCTCTCCTCTGGTTCTAATTCGAGCAAGTCTGCATGATCAAGTGTGGCACTCCCACAAGTGACGTCATAACCTGGGCGGCCTGTCAGGACATATGATAACGTAGATTTACCAGAGCCGTTAGGGCCCATAATCGCATGGACTTCACCCTTTGGAACCTCAAGATTAAGCCCTTTAATAATTGGTTTTTCTTCTGCCTCGATTTGGGCATGAAGATCGGTAATTTTTAACATGGCCCGCATATAAGGGCCCTGAGCCAAAAGGGAACCATCCAAGTCCTCATTATCCATGTATTTTCGTGACATACTCCGCAAAAGGCTTAAGCGCCCTAAACATGAAAGATCATCCTTCTCGCATCCTCGGGGTTAGCCCCTACTCTAAATCAGGAAACCTCATGGGTGGTTTAATGATCATGGTTTCGATGTCATTATTTGTAATAAATGACAGTATCATTAGAGGGCTTCAGCAGCCGGAAAATCCTTTCGGTGTGGATGTGCTACCTCTTTCAACCATCGTAGCCATCCGTGGGACAATAGTGGCAGGCATGCTTGGCATTTTAGTTTATGCATTTGAAGACCGGCCAAGCTTGCGGGCCGCTGCTACAAACAAATTCAATCTTGGACGTGGGTTCGTTGAAGCTGTTATTACTATTTTATTTCTTTCTACTTTACCTTTCTTACCTTTCGCCATCGCATCTACCCTAATAGCCTCTAACCCAATTTTTTTGGTTCTATTAGGGATCATTCTATTTTCGGAGAAAGTGGGCTGGCGCCGATGGTTGGCGATCTTGCTTGGCTTTTTTGGAATTGTACTTGCGTCACTCGGCATGGACACTGGAGAATTCGAGACAAGCCAATTTCGCTGGTGGGCTATTCCAGCTTGTATTATTGCTGCAGTTCTAGTGGCATTGCGCGACGTTTTTACGCGACTTGTTGGTGAAAAACTGCCTCCGTTAACAGTTGCCCTATCTTCCGCCTTATTTGTCATGGTGCTAGGCTGGGCCTATAGCTTATTCGGTTGGCAAGCGCCTAATTCTGGTCAGTGGTGGGCACTTAGTATTTCAAGCATTTTAGTTATGGTAGCCTATATAACGTCAGTGTTAGCAATACGTTTAGGGATTTTTGCAGTCGTGGGACCTCTGCGTTTCGTATCACTTGTTGTAGCGTTCATGCTAGGGATTTTTCTATTCAAGGAGCCATTTAGTTGGTTAGGCTTCGCAGGCGCTGGCCTTATCGTTGGATCAGCTATTTGGATTGTTCTGCGGCAAGCTAAATTAGACGAGCAAGCCGAGCAAAAATAATAGGCAGCATGTCATCGCTGCTGCGCCCCATAGAAACCAGAAAATGCGCAACGCTGCCCTTATGTGGCTGGATGAGGCATTTCTTGAACCTGTACCCATTTCGGCATCGTTAACTATCTCTCCACCATAAGCACGGGGGCCTGCAAGCGATAAACCTAACGCGCAAGCAAAAGCGGCCTCTGGCCACCCCGCATTAATAGACCGATGCTTTGGTCCATCTCTGAAGGCAGCCGCTAGTGGGCTGAAAGTTCCCATTACAAATGAGACCCAAAATGCAGTTAGGCGCGCAGGCAGCCAATTAACAACGTCATCGACACGAGCAGATACCTTACCAAATTTCTCAAATTCTGGGTTTCGATGGCCCCACATGCTATCTAAGGTATTTATAGACTTATAAGCAAAAAGCCCTGGCAGACCAAACAGAGCAAACCAAAAAATTGGAGCGACAAATCCGTCAGAGCTATTTTCAGCGAGGCTTTCTATGGCGGCTCGGGCGACACCATCCTGATCTAGGCTCTCAGGATCACGGCCTACAATTTTACTAACTGCATTTCTGCCCTCTTCTACTGTTTGATCTAAACCATCCGCAACTGCTCTTACGTGTTGATCAAGAGACCTTGCCGCCAGTCCAATTGAACCAATAAAACCCACGACTATCCAGCCATATGCGAACCAAGAACATACAATTTGCAGCAAAAAGCCAATAAGGGTCGCAGTGCTAACCACTCGCAACCACGAAAATGCGCCGCGCACAATTCTCTGATCGCCTTTATTAAAAACGGTCTCAATTCGCTCTGCAAATTTACCCAACCAGACAATTGGATGTCCCGCGCGTCTCCATAGAATTTTAGGCTCGCCAAACAATGCATCCAAAAACATTGCCACTAAGACTGCGCCCATGGCGCTGAAACTGAAAAAGAATCCGTCCATGGTGGTTCCATGCGCATAAAATGATATTAAGTCGAGTTTCATGACGACTCCTAAATCAATTCCCGCCCTCGACATTCCAGCATCATCCAAAATCGGCGTAATGGTCTGTGGCCATGGTTCGCGAGATGAAGATGCTGTTAATCAGTTTAACCAGGTCGCTCGGGGTCTAAAAGCACGTTTGCCTGAATATGATGTAGAGTCAGGCTTTCTAGAATTTGCTTCGCCAATCATAAACAACGGCTTAGACAAGTTGCGCGATCAAGGCGTGAACCACATACTTGCAATACCTGGAATGCTGTTCGCTGCCGGGCACGCCAAAAATGATATCCCCACAGTCTTGAATCGATATGCGGCGGAGAACGAAGGAATTAGCGTACACTACGGACGTGAGTTAGGCATAGACAATAAAATGATGCGTGCCGCGGGAGCAAGAGTGCAGGCTGCTATGGATCAAGCCGATCAAGACTTTGGTGAAGTTAAACCTCACGAAACCCTTCTGGTAGTCGTAGGTCGTGGCGCCTCAGATCCCGACGCGAATGGAAATATAGCAAAGATTACCCGACTTCTTTGGGAGGGGCTTGGATTTGGCTGGGGAGAAACTGCGTATTCAGGAGTTACATTTCCTCTAGTAACACCATGTTTAGAAACTGTTGCGGGTCTTGGTTTCAAGCGTATTGTCGTCTTTCCATATTTTCTCTTTACGGGCGTGCTAGTTAAACGAATTTATGATGCGACGGATGAAGTCGCAAAACATCACCCCGAGACACAGTTCGTCAAAGCCGGGTATCTTAACGATCATCCCCTAGTTCTAGATACCTTCGCTGATCGCGTCGAAGAAATTTTAGAGGGTGCAAACGTTATGAATTGCATGAACTGCAAGTATCGTGAGACCGTGCTGGGATTCGAAGACGAAGTAGGCATGGTGCAGGAATCCCACCACCACCATGTCGAGGGCATTGGAACTGGCGCAGGAGAGCATACGCATTCTCACAGCCATGATCACGATCATAACCATGATCATGGGCACCATCATCATCCCTATCCACACAACGACCATCCAATGGGCCCTCGCTCACTGCCCGGTACGATCGAAAATGGGCAAATAATTTGCCCTTGTGGGAGATTTGCTTGCACGAAAGATCAGCTAGAGAGGCTGTAAAATACTAAATCGAAACCTAAAGAAAATTGGCCCTGAGGACAAATTGTTTCAGTGTAAGTTTCAGGTTAAAGGGCGCCTCTAGAATGTATCAATATGAAAAACATCCGGACGCAATCTATCGTCAATCCTTCGCAACTATTCGAAGCGAAGCGGATCTATCTGCTCTAGATGTCAGTGACCAGGTAGTAGCTGAACGGATGATACATTCATGCGGCCAGGTAGACTTAATTGACGACCTGGTTATCACCCGTGGGGCCCGTTTGGCAGGCACCAAAGCTTTACAATCTGGCGTTCCAATACTCTGTGATAGCGCAATGGTAGCGGCAGGTTTGCTCAGCAGTATCACAAACTTAAAAGTAGTGAAAATAAGGGAACCGGAAACTGCTAACTTGGCACGCGAAATGGGAACAACCCGCAGTGCTGCACAAGTAGATACCTGGTTACCGATAATGACAGGTTCAATAATTTTAATTGGGAACGCACCTACGGCCCTATTTAGATTGCTTGAGCTATTAACTCTGAATCCGCATAAAATGCCCTCTCTACTAGTTGCCTGTCCGGTAGGATTCGTTGGGGCAGCGGAATCAAAAGAGGCCCTAGTAAAATTTTCGCCAGCTTTTCCATTTATAACATTAACAGGTCGCCGCGGTGGTACCCCCATGACCGCCGCTGCACTAAATGCATGCTCAGTTGAGGCGCACTCATGATCCACATCTTCGGAATAGGCGCCAACGGACTAGAATCGTTATCAAGAGATGCAACTGAGGCGCTTAGTAATTGTAAAACTATATTTGGCGGAGCGCGTCATCTAGAGATGCTTCCGGAGGGAATAAAAAAACTCCCTTGGCCACAACCATGGAGACTGCCAGCTGAAGAAATTTCAAAGGCTGAAGACCCAGTTGCCATCATAGTAACTGGCGACCCCTCCTGGTTTTCGGTCACTAAACAATTAACTGAAATCTTTGACTGCCAAATATGGCCGACCCTTGGTGCTTTTTCGCTCGCGGCGGCAAGACTGGGTTGGGCTCTTGAGGACGTGCAGTGCGATAGTTTGCATGGCAGGGGGCCTGACACAGCTGAAGAAATCGCGGGCTACATCAGTTCACTAGGAGGACGCCACTTACTTTTGAGCGACAAGAAAAGTCTCCGGCAATTTATTGATGCACTGTTGAGTCTTAACTTTACGCCGATAAGTCACCTGACTCTACTCTGTGATATGGGAACCGAGGACGAGAAGCACCTTACTGTTGATCTCGATGATCCACAGGAACCTGACACGGACCTGTTCACTATCTCTATAGACCTCGAGATAGCTCCTCGACTGCTCCTTGATGCGGATTTTCTCGACGATAACGTATTTGAGAGCCATGGAAAAATTACCAAATTTGAAGCGCGGCAAAGTGCTATTGCTCATCTTCGCAACGCAGACATACTATGGGATGTAGGAGCAGGATCTGGCACCGTGGGGCTTCAAGCAGGTTATAGCCTTCAACCAAGACAACTCTACTTAATTGAAGATGAATCAGAGGCGCTTAAAATACTCGAGCGAAATTGTGCTAACTCCAGTTCTCCATCTATAATTGTTGAGGGGTCTGCACCAGAGTCACTAAAAAACCTGCCCCGACCAGATGCAGTATTTATTGGGGGAGGATTAAGTAACCCAGAAGTCTTAAAAGTGTGTTTTGAAGAACTAACTGCTGGTGGAAGATTAGTTGCACATGCTGTGACTCTGGAATCGGAGCAAGTCTTACTAGATTTCTTTCAAAAACATAATGAGGCCAAGTTAAGCCGAATAACAATATCAAACGCAGAGGAAGTGGGCCGTATGCATGGCTGGCGGCCCACAATGCCGTTGACGCAATTGGTTATTGAGAAGCCCGCCTAATGGCAAAATTATACGGAGTAAGCGTTGGTCCAGGTGCACCTGACTTATTAACTTTGCGTGCAGTGCGTGTGATAAAATCTTGCTCAGTTATTGCATACCCTTGCGCAGAGGGCCTGGATTCATTTGCGAAAACTATAGCAGCAGCTCATTTGCGAGACGATCATATCCAAATTCCAATTACTATGCCAATGGTTGCTAGTCGCTTCCCAGCTGCTGAGGTTTACGACACGGCTACTATTGAAATAGAAAACTATATTAGAAATGGGCGGGATGTCGCCGTCCTATGCGAGGGCGATAGCATGCTCTATGGCTCATTTATGTATCTGCTAGAGCGTCTCCGCCATGTAGAGGTCGAAATTGTACCCGGAGTTTCATCTATTTTTGCAGTCTCCGCTTCAGCTTCCTACCCTATAGTCAGTCGGAATGAGACTCTAAGTGTCGTGAGCGGAGTCCTTGATGATGAAACGTTAATCAAAAATCTTGAGCTTGCAGATGCAGTTGCAATATTCAAAGTAGGTCGACATTTTATGCGCCTAAAAGCCCTTCTCGAAAAGATGGGGCTTCTAAAACACTCTATTTACGTCGAGCGTGCCAGTCTCGATAATGAAATAGTTCTTCCTCTTGCTAGGGCAGATGGAAAAGCTCCATACTTTTCCATGATCTTGGTACGTAAGGAACCAATTGGATGAAAAAATTTCGGCTCATTTGCCCAACCCCAACCAGCGTTTTTATAGCAGATAAACTCCTCCTTTCAGGCCTGGATTTCGAAAAGTGGGAACGCCCAAATTCTATACGGCAAGGCCTGCTTACAGCCCTAAATAGGGGGCAATCGGTAGTGGCAGTTTGTGCACTTGGTATTATTGTTAGGGTCCTGTCTGACGCAAAATTACCCGCGAAAACAGCTCAGACACCCATCATTTGCATTACAGAAAATGGTAAATTTGCAATCCCAGTATTGGGGGGCCACAATGGCGCAAATCGATTAGCCCAAATAGTTGCAGCCTCGACTGATGGACAGGCGATAGTGACAACGGCTAGTGATCAAAGCTTTGATATCGCATTAGATGACCCTCCTGACGGGTGGGCCATGGTCGCAGACCCCCGGCAGTTCTCTAACTTTATGCAGGCTCTCTTGGAGGAGGGTAGAGCAAATCTTAACGAGGCTCCTCAATGGGTAAAGGACAGCTCAATCCCTCATAACGAGGCGGCTAAACTAAAAATCTCCGTTGATGAGCGCAGCACTGATAACAACCTTACTTTTGTCCAAACCTCCCGACTTGCAGTTGGGATAGGTTGTGAAAGAGGATGTTCAGCCTCGGATATTTACGCGCTTCTAGTTGAGGCGGAGCAAGCTTTGAAGTTATCTCTTGATGATGCTATCTTCGGTTCAATTGACATCAAGCAAGATGAGGGTGCGTTAGTAGAAATAGCTCCAGAAATGAGATTTTTCACAGCCGAAGAATTAGCTCAGAAAAAAGTACCTAATCCTTCAGATATTGTACTCAAAGAAGTTGGGACCCCCTCTGTTGCCGAAGCAAGTGCTCTTGCGCTAGCTGGCAAAGATGCAACGCTAATTCTTCCCAAGATCAAGAATCAAAGGGCAACATTAGCTGTAGCAAAGTCAAAATCTCCGATGTCATCTGATTTTCCAGGACGGGGGCGGTCTCATCTTTCAATCGTCGGTCTAGGGCCTGGATCAGAAGATTTATGCAGCGAACAAGCGTGGTCAGCCCTTATACAATCTACTAAGTGGGTAGGCTACTCACTCTACCTTGACCAAGCTGAGCAATTTGCTGGCGAAGCTCGCCAACGACTTGATTTCAAACTGGGCGACGAAGAAGCCCGCTGCCGAGCCGCTTTAGATGCGGCATCAAAAGGCAAGCGTGTCGCGCTCATTTGCTCAGGTGATCCCCAGGTATATGCCATGGCGCAAGTAGTTTATGAACTGCTTGCGCGTCATCCCGAAAGGAGTGAATGGCAACAAACATTTGTCGAAACTCTGCCCGGGATTACAGCTATGAGCGCCTTGGCAGCAAAAGTAGGGGCTCCACTGGGTCATGATTTCTGCGCAATTTCGCTATCTGACCTTAATACTCCATGGGAAGTTATTGAAAAGAAAGTAAAAGCAGCAGCAGAAAGTGATTTCGTGATTGGATTTTATAATCCCAAATCAAGAACGCGTAATTGGCAACTTCCACGCGCTATCGAGATTTTAGCACGTAATCGCCCAGATGATTGTCCCGTAGCTTTCGGTCGAAACGTCGCTCGCGCTGACGAGGACATTACACTTACGACTCTAAGCGATCTAAACCCTGACGATATCGATATGTTTACTTGCGTAATCGTAGGAGCTTCTTTTACTCAACGGCATAAAAACTTCATGTTCACGCCTAGAGGATACAAGTTATCATGATTAAACCCCGAGTGCACTTCATTGGCGCCGGTCCTGGAGATCCCGAGTTACTTACGTTGAAAGCTTCCCGGTTAATTGGCGAGTGTGAAGTTTGCTTATACGCGGGCTCTCTTGTCCCGGAACAAGTCGTCGCAATTGCTCCCAAAACTGCTGCTGTAATTGATACAGCTCCGCTTCACCTGGACCAGATCATGGAACTCATCGAAGAGGCAATTTCGTCTGGGAAATCAGTAGCGCGGGTGCATTCTGGTGATCCTTCACTTTACGGGGCCATCGCAGAGCAAATTCGGAGACTTAAAAGTGTGAACATTCCCTATGATATCACCCCAGGTGTTCCAGCATTTGCCGCATCAGCTGCCGCTCTGGGACAGGAATTAACTCTCCCTGATATCGGGCAGTCCCTCATCGTAACCCGAACCGCAATGAAGTCGAGTGCAATGCCCAACTCCGAAGACCTGAGTGTTTTTGGACAATCTGGGGCGACTCTCGCTATCCATCTTTCTATTCGCAATTTCCGTAAAATCGAAAAAGACTTAATACCGCTTTACGGTGCGGATTGTCCGGTTGTCGTTGCTTATAGGGTCGGCTGGCCTGATGAAAAGTTCATAAGGGCAACGTTGTCTACTTTTGCCGCAAAAGCCCGAGCGGAGAAGATAACCAGGACGGCAATTGTTTTTGTGGGTAGAGTGTTGGATGTAGATGCAGACTTCACTGATTCAGCGTTATATGATGCCAACCATGTTCACATACTTCGACACAAGAATTCTAAGCGAGACATGCCAAGCCTAGAATAATTGCTCGCACTAAGATTTTTGAAGATAGATCCAGACCCTTTTAGGTTGCCTTAATTTTTTCGTATTAAACGCGACTACTGCATAGTCGCTCACAAATGAGTGCTATGTCTTGGTCCTGCCAAATGCGAATTATGAAGTTGGTATTCAGCAACCCTATTATCGCATTAGTCACGGTGACCATTGCTATGGGTTTAATGCCGCTGAATGATGCGGCGATAAAACTCATGAATAATGATGTATCTCTCTCGCAGGTCATAATCATACGTGCTGGTCTCATCCTTAGTTTCCTGATCTTCTTGCGATCAACATGGCGTAGCTTCGCCGGGCATAGCCTAAGCACTTGGTGTTTAATGCTCCTTCGCGGATGCATGATTGCATTGGCAATGGTGTGCTTCTTCTCCGGCCTGGCATTCTTAGGCTTATGGGAAGCTACCGCAATTTTTTTTACAGCACCATTAATGATCTCACTACTCTCAGTTTTTTTCTTGGGCGAAAGACTTGGATTGTGGCGCATATCGGCGCAAGTTTTAGGACTTGGTGGCATCCTATTAATTGCCCTGCCAGAGAGCAAAACAAGCTTCAATCCGGTTTTTGTATTACCTCTTGTTGGGGCGCTCTTCTACGCCCTGTACAATGTTTTCACTCGTTTGATGTCCAACAGAGTAAGCACCCTTGCCATGACCAATGTTCAACATTTATCATACATCTTGGTTGGTATAGTTATTTCCGTCATTGTATTTTTTGTACCTTTCGAGCAGTTTTCTGAAGAAGTTCTTGGTCCAGAAATGAGTTTCATCGTGCGCGACTGGAGAATGCCAAGCCTAATGCACTGGGCTTGGCTCGCCGGAGCGGCGTTGTTGTTTGGTTTCCTATCTTTTGCCCTAACCAATGCATATGCTAATGTGGAAGCAAGTTTAGTGGCTCCGTTTGAGTATGTTTACATCCCGGTATCAATTATTTGGAGCATCCTCATTTGGAATGACTGGCCTAGTTTGCTTGGATGGATTGGGTGTGGCTGTATAGCTGGGGCTGGTTTACTGACGATAGTTCGTGAAAATTTAAAGAGTGACGAACTTGGGTAGCTCTGAATGCTATAAGTTCTATAAACGAAGATGGCATGCGCTCACAGATAATTTTAGAAAGTTTCTTAGACGTT
>Ga0213865_10002646_pt1 | contig 11246 bp, 3 predicted proteins | sample PICome_6_FD_160100 | JGI IMG/M metagenome (GOLD analysis project Ga0213865, IMG submission 160100) | Coastal seawater microbial communities near Pivers Island, North Carolina, United States - PICO282 | ecosystem: Environmental > Aquatic > Marine > Coastal | place: USA: North Carolina | collected...
GGGCCATGTAGGTCCTTAGAAGGAAATACGTGCCTGGTAGTATATGCAACCAAATTCCAATGGGCGAAAGCCTATCCCTTATCACAGGAAAAATATGTTTCAAATTCACTAACTAACCTTTTTAGGGACGTCGGTTTCCCATCCGCGATAGTGCCTGACAATGCAGCATCTCTCACAAAAGGGGAGTTTAAAAAGGTTGCCGGTAGGGCGCAGGTTCCAATTTATCCGTTGGAGCCCTATAATCCCAATCAATCAACGGCTGAAGATATGATTCGCGAAGCAACAAGATTGTATCAACGTTTTATGACGGCCAGGAACATCCCCAAGGTACTATGGGATCGCGTGTTCTCATATTGCCTTGAGATACGAAGTCATATGGCATTGGGCCTCCCGGTTCAAAACGGAGAATGTGGAAAAAGCATCATTCAGGGATATACAGCGGACATTTCGCACATTGCTGATTTTTCAATGTATGATTGGTGCTGGACGTTATCACCAAGTAATTCGAACCAAGATAGGAAGCAATTAGCACGATGGTTAGGACCTAGTTTTGACGTTGGTGGCGAAGTTTGTTATGCCTTGTTGACGGCCAAAGCGCAAATCATAATAAGGTCATCGGTATCACCTCTGAAGAAAGAAGAAATTAACGCAGATGATATAAAGGATATGAAAAAGCTCTTCACTATGGAACTCAATCAACGTCTAGAAAGCACCTCAAACCAGTTGAATCAAGATGAAACGTTGGAGACGAGAGACTATGATAAGTATACGATTCCCGTCGAGGATTCCAGTCCTTCCTTCGTAGAATATGAGGATGATGAAGAAGTTCTAGATAAACCAACTGATATTAATGAAGAAGAGGATCAGGTGGAATACGATAAGTATATTTCGTCTACTATCCGCACGATGGAAGACGATATGGAACAAGTAGGGATAATACGAGGACGGAAAAGAGGAGCCGATGGAAAGTTTATTGGGAAGTTCAATACGAATCCTATCCTGGATACGTCGATCTATGAAGTTGAGTTTGAGGACGGAAGAGTAGAGTCCTACCACGCAAACCAGATCGCGGAATGCATCTTAGAAGAAAGCGAATTGAACTCTAACATATCTCACCATATTTGTGACTTCGTTGACCACAGGAAGACTGAGAAGGCTATAAGTGAAGGTGATTCTTACATAATAGTGAAAGGGCGTAAGGTACCAAAACGAACAGTGAAGGGTTGGTTGTTATGTGCAGAATTAAGTAATGGAAGCACAGAGTGGATAGAGTTGAAAATGGCCAAAGACGCTTCTCCAATCAAAGCTGCACGATATGCTGTTGCAAACAAGATTTCGGATGAACCTGCTTTCCGTTGGTGGGTTCCGTATTTTATTAACAAGCAAGATCGTATCATTAGCGCAGTGAAGGGAAGAGGAACCAAACGAAGAAAAAGCGAAAAATTTGGACTTGAGGTGCCAAGGCCAAATGATATTAAAAGAGCCCTAAAGATAGACGACGAAACCTCCTCGAGTCATTGGCGGGATGCTCTCACGAGAGAAGCGAAAACGGTTCTACCTGCGTTAAGGATACTCGATAAAAATGAAAGTGTTCCACCAGGATATAAATATATTGAGCTTCTAACAATTTTTGATATAAAAATGGATCTTACAAGAAAAGCGCGTATTTGCGCAAGAGGTGATCAAACAGAGACTCCATCAAGCATAACTTACGCGAGTGTTGTGACTAGGGAAAGCATACGTATTGCTTTTGTCTTAGCGTCGTTGAACGATTTGGAGATTCTATCGGCAGACGTAGCCGGAGCCTACCTAAATGCGCCTTGCGCGGAGAAGGTATATACGATTTTAGGAGAAGAGTTTGGCGACTACGCAGGTCGTAAGGCTGTTATAATCATGGCGTTATATGGTCTTAAGTCCGCAGGATATTCCTGGCGAACGTTCTGCGCGAGAATATTGCGCGAAGAGTTACATTTTATTCCTTGCCGGGCCGACATGGATGTGTGGCGTCGAGCGGCAAGAAAGGGAAGCGGAGAACGGTATTATGAATATTTATTTATCTATACAGATGACATTATTTGTATTTCACAGTACCCGAGGGAAATCTTAAAGGATATGAACAAGCATTTTTTATTGAAGATCGATTCGATTCAGGAACCATCTCGATATCTGGGGGCTTCCATCTCGAAGCATCTCCTAGACGGCGACTCGCAATATACCTGGGCAATTGGCTCGAGGGAATATCTAATTGAATCCTTGAGAATTGTCAAACAGAGAATCGAGCCTTTGAATCTGAAACTAAAATCGAAGGTGACGTCGGCGCTACCCTCCGGATATAAACCAGAATTGGATGCATCTGATTACCTTGATGATGATAATGCCGTGCTCTATATGCAACTGATCGGTATATTAAGGTGGCTCGTTGAGCTTGGACGAATCGACATATGTGCAGAAGTATCTATGATGTCGTCCTATAATTGTATGCCACGCGTTACTCATTTATATGCAGTTTTAAATATCTTTTCTTATTTACAGGCCAACTTAGATTGGAAAATTGTGATGGATAGTGCCTACAATGATCATCTTCCTAAGTTAGATAAATGTGATTGGTCAGAATTCTATCCTTTCGCAGAAAAGAAAGATCCACCAGACATGCCTGAGGCATTGGGACGGGCCGTGGAGCTAACGATGTTTGTTGACGCTAGTCATGCCACTAACTTAGTTACGAGGCAGTCAAGAACAGGAGTGTTGATATACGTGAATAAGGCGCCCATAGTATGGTATTCCAAAAAGCAGAATGCGGTTGAGACGAGCTCTTTCGGTAGTGAATTTATGGCATTAAAAACTGGGGTTGAACTTTTGGAAGGCCTAGTATATAAGTTACAGATGATGGGTGTGCCTATTGAAGGATATTGCCACACGTGCGTTGACAATATGTCTGTTGTAAATAACTCGAGTGTTCCAGAATCGGTACTAAGGAAGAAATCGAACAGTATAGCATATCATTACGTTCGGTCAAAATGTGCTGAAGATCTGTTACGAATCACATATGAGAATACTAAGACGAATCTGGCAGATATCTTAACTAAGGTGCAGAGTGGAACGACTAAGAAGCACTTCAGAGATAGGATTATGTTTCCAGGTGATTGATGTCCTGTTTTCTATTATTGTAACGTTTTTGTCCGCCGCCGGGTGCCCCGAAAGGGGAGCTGGACAATACGTCCTCGTTAAAGAGGTACGGTGAGGTACGATGCAATGATTGTGAATGTTAAGTGTTATTATGCAAATCTATATCCTTATCAAGGATGATAGCTTTGAGGGGAGCATTAGTTTGGGAAGCTAATTTAGTGCTACTGGCGAGGGACCTGATGATGCGGATGGTGCTCTCACAATATTCGATATACAATACGCAATATACACAACACTATATGATACTTTAAACGATGTATTTTTACTACTACCTACATGATATACTTTACTACCCATTTACTACCTATGTGCTACGTGTATCTTATGTTACTACGCCATCTAAGTAAGAGTTCTCCTTATACTCTTCATGCATGACTACGGCTACGATGCCTACGTGAATATGTACTACGAAAGCAACATCCCGATTTATTGGTTTATCAGACCCACCATGCCTCGTGCTGGTGAAGAGCCTGGGAAGGTTATGGAAATATCTTAGAGCCTGGGGAGGTTAAGGAAATACCTCTTTGCGTCGTTGACGAGACGTGAAGGGCCATTGGGTTGGATCTCCCAAGGAAAGGATCTCATGATTACTCTCTGCACTACTCGGCGTTAGGCGCGTCTGAGGCAGGAACTCATGTGACACATGATACCTTCTTAGTTAAGGCATGATGTCAGGCCAACGGCAGACGTGCCAATCTTGTGTTACGCCTAGACACTCTGTATATTTGTGACCTTTGTCACTTATACATATTTATTCGCTTACGATAGCACCAAAAATTGCTGACTTTATTGTCATGATAGCAATGTTCATCGCCATCACATCTTTTATATATGTTTGATTATATGATATTACATGTATGATGCAGGGCAGTTTATAGCTTGTGCTATATATAAATCGCAACTCTTAGAGGGAAACACATACGAAACGCATACGAAACGTATACGAGGTTAATTGACACCGATCCGAACTTGCTTGTATTTTACTTATACAATTTATGATTTATGTGTCAATCGCTATAAGTATTTTAGTACTTGGCGATCTACCAAATAAAATCCTTACGAAGGTGGTTGATCTGATATCAATCTACAAGTATCCTTTACTTTATTTTTATACTTTGTTGCGTAATACTCACCTCAGTTAATATTATTTGCTTACGAGAAACATCATGGCAGCCGTCATCGTATTTAGAAACCATCTAATCAACAATCTGCAGTTACCTGCAGCAGTGGTCTCCCAGATTATTGACATCCACGGATATGATTCCGTTGAGGAGTTTGCCACGGCGACGGATCGCGAAATACGCGACCTCATCGCTACGATCCGGAAAACCCCATCGATCCCAAATGATTCCTCGTCTCCTAAGATTGTCCTGGGTCAGACATTTGCAATCAGGATTCTCCATTTCATGTATTATTCAAGACTGATTCAAAAGGTAGGAAGACAGCACACGATTGGGCCCGGCACTCAAGCCACAAGTAGCATCGCGAACATCAGAACAATTGGGAGGTATTTTGAGAGAATCGGAGATCACGACGAATCTGACAGCCCGGATTATCCGAGTGCATACGATGGGAAGAACTCTCGGACGTTATTAGAAGACATCGACTCTTGGTTAAGTCGGACATATGGTCGGGGAAATATCCTATTGAGCTATGTTACAAGGGTTTATGCTGATCCAAATTTGAACCCAGAGGGTGATCCCGGGTTCCTACAGCCGGATGTGGAAAACGAATTGATTAGAAGGGCCTCTATGTTCGATGACGATTTCAACGAAAATAATAAGCGAGTGTGGCTCATGCTAAGAGCCGTAACCCACAAGACCGACGCATGGCAGATCATCAAGGGTGTTAGTAGATCGCAGAATGGGCGACAGGCGTATCTTGCTCTCATCTCACATTTCAAGGGGAGGGGACACGTCAGCAGAATCAAGACAGATGCCAGGAACGTTCTTGAACGTATATTTTGGAAAGGAACGTCGAGAGGTTTTACTTTTGATACTTTTGTTTCGAGATTACAAGGTGCTTACCATGATTTGGCAGAGTACGGTGATGTCCGTACGGATGAGTCGAAGGTCGACATGCTTTTAACCAAGGTGTCCGGGGATAGCTCTTTGTCGTCGGCGTGTACGTTCATCAGAAATGATCCTGACTTATCAGCAGACTTTATAGCAGCGATCCAGTATTTGTCCAACGAGGTCTTAGCCCGTAGTCGCACAATGGCTACTAATCCAACGAGAAATATTTCAGCAACGTCAAGAAGGGAGTATCCTCGTCAGAAATCAAGGAATTCGAGAGACAACAATAATGCCATTGGGAATTCTAATGATCGTTTTTCAAAGGAAGGCAACATTATTCTTAATGACGGTACCTATTCGAATCATATTTGGTGGAATGTCTTCAACGAAGATGAAAGAAGATACTGCGAGTCCTTGAGACAACGCAGGAGGAACAAGAGAAGAAACTCGCAAAGAAATGTTTCCACAATTGAGACGAAAAATTCCAAAGATGATACGAAGCCAGCTGCGAATGCTGGAAATGGAATGAGTCGCAGACGACACACAAGGGAATGACTAGGGGCATTCGATGGTTGCATGCGTCCTAGAAGAGTTATGACCATGACGTCAACCGAGCCACGATGCGAACTTGACTCGCATGCAGATACTTGTGTTTTTGGTAGGCATTGTCGTGTTTTACACACTTACTCACACACTTTGAATGTCACAGGTTTCCATTCGTCTATGAAGACGCTCAAGAATGTGCATGTTGCCTGTGTTTGTGTTGCCTATGATTGTGCATCAACTATGAATACCTATATTCTTGTGTTTGATCAATGTTTGTATATTCCGTCTCTTGACGTGAATCTATTGTGTGTGGACCAGATGAGAGATCACGGTCTGACAGTCAACGATGTTCCACTCATACGACTGAGTAAAGACGAAAGAACGATTCAGTCCCACTCTATTATGTGTAATGATACGGGTTTGCATATACCACTCTTGTTTGATAAGCCCATCAGTTATTTCAAATGTCGTGTGCCAATGATTGACGAAATTGAGAATAACCAAAGTCTCACAACACACATGACTGGCTCAGTGAAGTGGGAACCGTACGATGAAACCACTAATCAGATTGAAGAAAACATTAGGCGCGATATCAATTCAAACGAACGTGAAATTGATTCGCTCACCACATATTCTAATCCATATATGTCCTCATGTCCTCTTGGACTTTCACAGATTATTTCTCACTTTGAACAAAAGGTTTGCGGCGTGAAAACCAGTGGGAAGTCTTATCTTATTAAGCCCGAACAACTAGCGAGACGCTGGAGAACGAGTCTCGAGTGTGCGACACGAACATTGAAGAAAACGGAACAACGTGCCCTCAGAGATTGGACACGTGTACAAGGTGACAGACGTTTTAGGCCTACACAACTACAGCTCCGATACCCAAGGATCAATTGTGTTATGTACTGCGACGTGAAGTATGGGCCATGTAGGTCCTTAGAAGGAAATACGTGCCTGGTAGTATATGCAACCAAATTCCAATGGGCGAAAGCCTATCCCTTATCACAGGAAAAATATGTTTCAAATTCACTAACCAATCTTTTTAGGGACGTCGGTTTCCCATCCGCGATAGTGCCTGACAATGCAGCATCTCTCACGAAAGGGGAGTTTAAAAAGATTGCCGGTAGGGCGCAGGTTCCAATTTATCCGTTGGAGCCCTATAATCCCAATCAATCAACGGCTGAAGATATGATTCGCGAAGCGACGAGATTGTATCAACGTTTTATGACGGCCAGGAACATCCCCAAGGTACTGTGGGACCGTGTGTTTGCTTATTGTCTGGAGATCAGAAGCCATATGGCTCTAGGTCTCCCCATCCAGAACGGTGAATGCGGCAAAACTATCCTACAAGGTCACACGGCAGATATATCTCATATTGCAGATTTCTCCATGTATGATTGGTGCTGGACTTTATCCCCAAGGAATTCCAATCAAGACAGGAAGCAATTAGCGCGATGGTTAGGTCCTAGTTTTGACGTTGGTGGCGAAGTTTGTTATGCCTTGTTGACGGCCAAAGCGCAAATCATAATAAGGTCATCGGTATCACCTCTGAAGAAAGAAGAAATTAACGCAGATGATATAAAGGATATGAAAAAGCTCTTCACTATGGAACTCAATCAACGTCTAGAAAGCACCTCAAACCAGTTGAATCAAGATGAAACGTTGGAGACGAGAGACTATGATAAGTATACGATTCCCGTCGAGGATTCCAGTCCTTCCTTCGTAGAATATGAGGATGATGAAGAAGTTCTAGATAAACCAACTGATATTAATGAAGAAGAGGATCAGGTGGAATACGATAAGTATATTTCGTCTACTATCCGCACGATGGAAGACGATATGGAACAAGTAGGGATAATACGAGGACGGAAAAGAGGAGCCGATGGAAAGTTTATTGGGAAGTTCAATACGAATCCTATCCTGGATACGTCGATCTATGAAGTTGAGTTTGAGGACGGAAGAGTAGAGTCCTACCACGCAAACCAGATCGCGGAATGCATCTTAGAAGAAAGCGAATTGAACTCTAACATATCTCACCATATTTGTGACTTCGTTGACCACAGGAAGACTGAGAAGGCTATAAGTGAAGGTGATTCTTACATAATAGTGAAAGGGCGTAAGGTACCAAAACGAACAGTGAAGGGTTGGTTGTTATGTGCAGAATTAAGTAATGGAAGCACAGAGTGGATAGAGTTGAAAATGGCCAAAGACGCTTCTCCAATCAAAGCTGCACGATATGCTGTTGCAAACAAGATTTCGGATGAACCTGCTTTCCGTTGGTGGGTTCCGTATTTTATTAACAAGCAAGATCGTATCATTAGCGCAGTGAAGGGAAGAGGAACCAAACGAAGAAAAAGCGAAAAATTTGGACTTGAGGTGCCAAGGCCAAATGATATTAAAAGAGCCCTAAAGATAGACGACGAAACCTCCTCGAGTCATTGGCGGGATGCTCTCACGAGAGAAGCGAAAACGGTTCTACCTGCGTTAAGGATACTCGATAAAAATGAAAGTGTTCCACCAGGATATAAATATATTGAGCTTCTAACAATTTTTGATATAAAAATGGATCTTACAAGAAAAGCGCGTATTTGCGCAAGAGGTGATCAAACAGAGACTCCATCAAGCATAACTTACGCGAGTGTTGTGACTAGGGAAAGCATACGTATTGCTTTTGTCTTAGCGTCGTTGAACGATTTGGAGATTCTATCGGCAGACGTAGCCGGAGCCTACCTAAATGCGCCTTGCGCGGAGAAGGTATATACGATTTTAGGAGAAGAGTTTGGCGACTACGCAGGTCGTAAGGCTGTTATAATCATGGCGTTATATGGTCTTAAGTCCGCAGGATATTCCTGGCGAACGTTCTGCGCGAGAATATTGCGCGAAGAGTTACATTTTATTCCTTGCCGGGCCGACATGGATGTGTGGCGTCGAGCGGCAAGAAAGGGAAGCGGAGAACGGTATTATGAATATTTATTTATCTATACAGATGACATTATTTGTATTTCACAGTACCCGAGGGAAATCTTAAAGGATATGAACAAGCATTTTTTATTGAAGATCGATTCGATTCAGGAACCATCTCGATATCTGGGGGCTTCCATCTCGAAGCATCTCCTAGACGGCGACTCGCAATATACCTGGGCAATTGGCTCGAGGGAATATCTAATTGAATCCTTGAGAATTGTCAAACAGAGAATCGAGCCTTTGAATCTGAAACTAAAATCGAAGGTGACGTCGGCGCTACCCTCCGGATATAAACCAGAATTGGATGCATCTGATTACCTTGATGATGATAATGCCGTGCTCTATATGCAACTGATCGGTATATTAAGGTGGCTCGTTGAGCTTGGACGAATCGACATATGTGCAGAAGTATCTATGATGTCGTCCTATAATTGTATGCCACGCGTTACTCATTTATATGCAGTTTTAAATATCTTTTCTTATTTACAGGCCAACTTAGATTGGAAAATTGTGATGGATAGTGCCTACAATGATCATCTTCCTAAGTTAGATAAATGTGATTGGTCAGAATTCTATCCTTTCGCAGAAAAGAAAGATCCACCAGACATGCCTGAGGCATTGGGACGGGCCGTGGAGCTAACGATGTTTGTTGACGCTAGTCATGCCACTAACTTAGTTACGAGGCAGTCAAGAACAGGAGTGTTGATATACGTGAATAAGGCGCCCATAGTATGGTATTCCAAAAAGCAGAATGCGGTTGAGACGAGCTCTTTCGGTAGTGAATTTATGGCATTAAAAACTGGGGTTGAACTTTTGGAAGGCCTAGTATATAAGTTACAGATGATGGGTGTGCCTATTGAAGGATATTGCCACACGTGCGTTGACAATATGTCTGTTGTAAATAACTCGAGTGTTCCAGAATCGGTACTAAGGAAGAAATCGAACAGTATAGCATATCATTACGTTCGGTCAAAATGTGCTGAAGATCTGTTACGAATCACATATGAGAATACTAAGACGAATCTGGCAGATATCTTAACTAAGGTGCAGAGTGGAACGACTAAGAAGCACTTCAGAGATAGGATTATGTTTCCAGGTGATTGATGTCCTGTTTTCTATTATTGTAACGTTTTTGTCCGCCGCCGGGTGCCCCGAAAGGGGAGCTGGACAATACGTCCTCGTTAAAGAGGTACGGTGAGGTACGATGCAATGATTGTGAATGTTAAGTGTTATTATGCAAATCTATATCCTTATCAAGGATGATAGCTTTGAGGGGAGCATTAGTTTGGGAAGCTAATTTAGTGCTACTGGCGAGGGACCTGATGATGCGGATGGTGCTCTCACAATATTCGATATACAATACGCAATATACACAACACTATATGATACTTTAAACGATGTATTTTTACTACTACCTACATGATATACTTTACTACCCATTTACTACCTATGTGCTACGTGTATCTTATGTTACTACGCCATCTAAGTAAGAGTTCTCCTTATACTCTTCATGCATGACTACGGCTACGATGCCTACGTGAATATGTACTACGAAAGCAACATCCCGATTTATTGGTTTATCAGACCCACCATGCCTCGTGCTGGTGAAGAGCCTGGGAAGGTTATGGAAATATCTTAGAGCCTGGGGAGGTTAAGGAAATACCTCTTTGCGTCGTTGACGAGACGTGAAGGGCCATTGGGTTGGATCTCCCAAGGAAAGGATCTCATGATTACTCTCTGCACTACTCGGCGTTAGGCGCGTCTGAGGCAGGAACTCATGTGACACATGATACCTTCTTAGTTAAGGCATGATGTCAGGCCAACGGCAGACGTGCCAATCTTGTGTTACGCCTAGACACTCTGTATATTTGTGACCTTTGTCACTTATACATATTTATTCGCTTACGATAGCACCAAAAATTGCTGACTTTATTGTCATGATAGCAATGTTCATCGCCATCACATCTTTTATATATGTTTGATTATATGATATTACATGTATGATGCAGGGCAGTTTATAGCTTGTGCTATATATAAATCGCAACTCTTAGAGGGAAACACATACGAAACGCATACGAAACGTATACGAGGTTAATTGACACCGATCCGAACTTGCTTGTATTTTACTTATACAATTTATGATTTATGTGTCAATCGCTATAAGTATTTTAGTACTTGGCGATCTACCAAATAAAATCCTTACGAAGGTGGTTGATCTGATATCAATCTACAAGTATCCTTTACTTTATTTTTATACTTTGTTGCGTAATACTCACCTCAGTTAATATTATTTGCTTACGAGAAACATCATGGCAGCCGTCATCGTATTTAGAAACCATCTAATCAACAATCTGCAGTTACCTGCAGCAGTGGTCTCCCAGATTATTGACATCCACGGATATGATTCCGTTGAGGAGTTTGCCACGGCGACGGATCGCGAAATACGCGACCTCATCGCTACGATCCGGAAAACCCCATCGATCCCAAATGATTCCTCGTCTCCTAAGATTGTCCTGGGTCAGACATTTGAAA
>Ga0213865_10002651_pt1 | contig 11235 bp, 13 predicted proteins | sample PICome_6_FD_160100 | JGI IMG/M metagenome (GOLD analysis project Ga0213865, IMG submission 160100) | Coastal seawater microbial communities near Pivers Island, North Carolina, United States - PICO282 | ecosystem: Environmental > Aquatic > Marine > Coastal | place: USA: North Carolina...
TCTTTCCAGTACCTCTTTTTGATACAAGCTTTTCACAAGTCTTAAAAGTGGCAGATGTGATTAGTAAAAAACTATATCAGTTCTTTGTCCAAGTTCAAAGTGAGTATGGTCTGTTGAAACGACTTGAAAACCATGTATATCACTAACAATCTTTGTCTTTTATCTTAAAGACTTTGAAGATCGGACAAAAAAGGTATGTCACTGGTCTTTGTGTATTTGCTTGGTGATATTATACCTAACAACTAACATATATTCTTTTGTTTAGAGCTTGTTGTTTGCAGGAACGAAGAACTTAACTATGATCAGTGAGGAAGGCACATTTGAGCTCTATTACATTGCTGCCGATGAAAATTTTGATTTAACTATCAATCCTGTTACAGAGAATGCAAAAGAATTAAGAGAACTAGCTGTTGTACAAGGAGGAGTATGTGACATCACTTTCGAGATATATCAGGAAGGCTCCGGTATAGATTCTTATATCCAAAGAGTAATTGAATCTATTGATACTGATGATTGCGGCATCAATGTTTGTGACCGCACCCAGTGCCAAGAAGTATTCCCAGTTGGATGTCCCGATCCAAAGGTGACATGTAATCTTGAAGGATACAAGGTGAGTAGTATATATACAGTCTCTGATTGACTTTTTCGTGCTTAGATGCTCATATCTTCTTTCATACCGTCACTTTATCAATAATAGGGTTGTGACTGTGACATTGTAATCGACACTTTGGAAGGTGATGAATTGGCCATCTATAGTGTATCTTACAAGGAAGATGAAATGATTAATGATGTCGTGTTGCTTGGGCTATTCGAATCAACCAATGAAGACGTACCAGAATTGGATGCAAAAAGCTTTGGCGATGCCATCCCACTCAATCAACCCGCAACACCTTCCCTTGTTCCTCGATTTAGTACTCTTCAAGATCTGGCAACTAGGATTGCTGATGCCATTGAGGACTTTACTGGTATTGGCACAGAGATAATTGTGGCTTACACAAAAGCATCTGATGATTCTCCAGGAAGCTTCATCTTTGATATTGCATTTGAAAACCGTTGGGATGCTAAACTTTCTTTCAATTCCTCTGTGTCACTTGGCGAGATAGCAGAACTGAAAATTGAGGAAGAGTCGTTTCTTTCCATCAGTGGTGGGTTCTCCTTGCTGTCTGAGTTTGGGGTTGTCTTCGCTCCCGATGACGATCAAAGCCTAAAACTGGTTGGGTCACTAAAAAACCTAACAGACGACTGTACAGCAAACAATTCACCATTCAAATTCGACCTTGCTTGGAGAGTTGGCAATGGTGGCAAAAATAGCAGTAGTATTACTATTGATGTTGATGATACTTCGTTGTGCAATGCTACCGACAACACAGTAAAAAACGATGATAACGGCGTGGATATTAGAGTAGACATTGTTGACCAAGCTTTACAAGCAATACCAAACCTGAATCAGTATGTAATGGATGTGGGTCTCATAGGATTGAATGCTCTTGTTATTACCTTTGATCCGTCTGTGTCGTATGTTGCACTGACACAAAATTTCACCTACAACGAGAACATATTTGGATTGAAGAATGATACACTGACGAAACAATCCTTCCAGTTTGCTGTTGGTCTAACCGAAGTCAACGCAGACTTTCAAGTCGAAGGCAATGTTGAAATTGGTGCAAAAGTTGGTCCAGTTGAGATTGATGCTTCTATTGAGACCGATTTAGCAGGCTCTCTTGAACTTTCTGCTGGTAGCAAAGGCGTCTTTCTTCCTTTAAATGATTGGCTCTCAAAGGTCAAGAATATAACCCTTCCTGAAAATTCAGACTTTGGTGGTGCCAAAGTTACCATTGATGGTTCCTTTGCTGCTTCTACTGAGGCTTTAGGATTTACAGTCGGGGCTACAGGTGGCCTCATCGAGCCATTTGTTTTAAATTTGACGAATCAAGATGATGTGGATAATAAGGTACCAAAAATTTCACTGGATGTCAACTTACCAGATATTGGTGATATCAAGAATTTATCCTTTGGGGATGTAATCAAGCTATTGCAGGTATGTGAAATAGGTTGATATTGTTGAAGGTTGTTTATCTTTCTTCTCCTCCTTACACCTCATAACTTGCACATACACACAGTCATCAATTGATCTCTTAATTGGGGAAGAAGATGGAGATTCAGTTGATTCCTGCTCAGGGGGCATTCTCGGAACTGCGGTGCTAGGTGAGAACATCCTTGCATACAAAATTCCTGCCATTGGAATAAGTGGATGCGACTCTGCAGGGTTCTTGAAAGTTGTGGTCGATGCGGTAGATAAGCTTGTGAATGACAATGGCGGCGATGCCCAAGAAGAAGGTACTACTAGCTTCCAAGCGCTCGAGCTAAAGCTTGAATCTCTTCTACAAGATGGTGTTGGTGGGACACCTAATGTAACGCTTGTCACAAAGTCAGATGATATTCGTTCTGAGTTACAGTTTGAGATTGAACTCTTTTGGACATTCGCAGACGCAAGAGATCTTCAGATTGATTTGGATGCCATCTTCAATGGACTCGAGCTCGATGAAGATATAGCAAAATTTGTTAAAGGCATTCTAGCCTTTGAGGGTACAGCTACAACAATGTTGGATAGTTCATTGTCGTTTACACTGGGCATCGGACTTGAGTATGTCAAGGCAAGTAAAAAGATTCTACCGTACATCCAAGGCTCCACTGGACTGAAGGTTGAATTTGCTGCTGATGCGGTGGCCAATTTTGATGCCACAATCGGCCCATTAACTGCTGAGATGACAGTTGCACTTGAAGTAGACAATTTGGGAGAACCAATACAAATCAAGATTGGGCTTGATGACGAGTTGGACTATTATATAGGAAATCAGGCCTCTATCAAGTCCCCACCAAGTACTACTACTACTAGTCTTGCTCAGCCATCTGGCTCTACTCAACCGTCATTACAGCCATCTGTATCATTACAGCCATCTGTATCTAGCAAGCCAACCCTGTCACCTAGAACAATAGAGATTGATACAAGAACTAATTTTGTGATAGTTAGTTCTGTTAGCGACTTCTCGAGCAAATTCCAAGTCAGTGTAAGTGGAGGTTTACGAGGCAGTGTTAACGGCGAGTTGGTTGGAATCCCTGGAAGTGTAAACATCCAAGTAAATTTAGCTGATATAAATTGTGTCATTCAAGGGAAGAAGGGATGCATATCAATCTTCTATGAGGTAGATATTGGTGTTGACTTTCCTTCCGTTTTGGATTTGTTCACAGCGGAGCCAAGAGGTATTGTCGAGTCAGTAAACAACATCTTTCAAGTAGTAGAAGATCTTACTCTTGGTCCCAAGGGCGCGTTTACTCGGTTTGATACTCCTATTGTAGGAAAGAAACTGCAAGAGAGTATTGGAAGTGGTCGGCCAGGTATGATAAAACTGTTCTGATTTGGCTGCTTCATTTGACCTGAGTTTGCCTTTATTTCATTGCCTCTATTGTTTATATGTACTAATATATGTTGCATATGCCCCCATTTCATCTGTTCCAGACAACTTCATTGCCAACGCAAGACGAAAAGTTGTTGGCACGCTTGAAGCACAGTTAAATGCTTATGAGGAAAGTGGAGACAGTACCGAAACAGTCGCTGACATTATTGCCAATATACTTAATGATTTGTTGGGCGACAGTGGACTTAATATACTTCAAGAAAACAAGCAAATCACCGTCACATATTATGAAAATGTAGAGGTTGGGGTCGATAAATTCCAGACTGCAAATGTCACATACGACAAGGAAAGAAAGTCTGAGATTAAAAGTCTGATGTTCACAATTCCTTTTGGTCAAGTTTTCAGTGTACCAATCCCCGGACTGAACTTTAAGTTACCAAGTGCACTTCCATTCACTTTTGAGGTGTCAGATAATGAACCTTCTTTGGACATAGAGTGGCAATTTGATTTGGCTTTTGGGTATGACGAAGATAGTGGATTCTTCATTTACACATTCCCAGAAGATAAAGCCGAGTTCTTTATCCAAGCCAACGCTAATCTACTTGATCAAGCCAATATCGATGCTACGTTGTTGTATTTCTTAGACTTCGAACTCAATAACACAAACATTGAATTCGGTGCTGGATTCTTTGTTGACATAGATAAGGAAAGAGCTCTTGGTATGCCACATGATTCTGATGACGTAGAAACTGTGAACTACGGTCGTTTGACACGTGATATGATAGTAAACAAGGTACCTCGAAAGAAGGATATCTTTAGTATTTGTGCTAAAGCGGCGGCGGCGTTCACAGTTGACACTGCGGCTGTTGCTCTCGACAATCCTATCCCAGGTACTGCTTTTGATGATGTGATAGAATGGATTCCATCACTTGTTCTTGGAAATGGTGAAAGTAATGCACTGGAAATTGTTGTAAAGAAGGAGATTAGTTTAAGTTCAACGTCACAGCGAGAAGGCAGGGGCATAAGTGCTATCGATCAACGACGTTTGGATTCATCTATCCCTATGGACACACATCGAGGTCTTCGTATGCTTAAATCAGATTGTGATGAAGATGTATTAGGTCTTAGTTACTCTTGTCCAATTGATGAAGATGAAAATGAACTCTTCTGCGCTCAGCTTGCGGACATTGAACTCGATGCAGATAAGATTAAAGACTTGGTATCGCCTATTGTTGACAAAATTGCGAATGAAAATAAGAGTGGAACTTTTGATGAAATAGTTAAACCCTTGCTTCCACTAAGAGAGCCTCTCCCAGGGATTAGTGATGTTGCAGGAAAGGATATTACCATACTTGATATAGCTGAAATCTATGTTGGAGAAAAAAGTGGTGTCCAAACAGTCAGGAAACTGTTAGAGCTTTACGATTCAATAGTAAAGCTTTCTGAGCTATTTAAAAGCCTCGGGGATACAATACTCCTCGCTGAAACGTGTGTGTTCAAGCTTGACACAGGCATGGACTGTAATGGAGGATTGACCACTTTTAAAGATGATGATGGTACTCGTCGCCTTATACAAATGGAACAAGAAATGGAGGAAGCCTTTCCACTGTATGACTCATCTGGTCTACGCATGACTCCATCCCAACCTCGTTTCCTGATGAATTGTGGCCCACTATTTGATGGTGACGACTGTGGTGACAAAATGAGTTGTAGTGGATGCACAGGCACACTAGATAAGGCAAAGTGCAAAGGAAGACAAGCAAGATGTTTTGGTAGTAAGAAGGGAGTTAGCTTCCCATTCTTATCGGATCCAGCTAGTCTCCTGGGTCTGCTCGAGGGGAAGGATATAGGTACGTTGGACTATATAAGTACCTATTGATTGTTTTTGCGACTCATAAAGCATTACATTTCTCACCCCATTATTATATTCTCCTGTTCCTTATCATTAATAGAAATTATGGAATTCAAACCACCAGATCTTACTTTCACCTTTGCTTATGAGCAGCGTATTCTACTATGGTCCCCACCAATTATTTACTTGACGCTAGGGTTTGATGCCAGTGTAACTTTAAGTTATGCCTTAGTCTTGGATAGTAAAGGTATACGCGAGGCTGTGGAGCAAAAGAAACCAGAGAAAGCTCTTGAAAGTATAGCTATTCGCGATGTGATTGACGGTGTCAATACTCCAATAGTGACTTTTAGCATCACTGTTTCGGCAGCCATTGAAGTGTCAGGTAAGATTACTCGGCTCACATTTTGTACTTTTTTATGCTGTGTCGTGCTCTTCTTCTTCATTAACTCAATTCACTTATGCAATAATTACTTTGTACAGCTGCAATTGTGAGCGTAGAATTGAAAGGAGGAATTATATTCGATGTAGAAATTGATATCTATAACCCCTATCCTATAACTAGTCCAGAACTAGTAAGACCTGCTGAGCTTCTTGCAATAAGGTACGTCATGCTGTCACACAACTCATCCTTACAGATTATCCCAAACTAACTCATCTCCTTGTTCCCTACTTGAACTATCAGTTTGAATCCGATCGACTGGTTCGAAGCAAGGCTGATCATTACAATATTTATTGAAATTACCATTAAAGTTGGAGTTGATACTCCATTCGGCTTTGCGGAAGTATGGTCATTACGTGAACGTTTCAGTGAAGTTCTATTTGATAAAAAATACACTCCTACACCATTTGATGTGATAGGAGAAGTGGATAAAGCAGGATCACTAGGTGTTACATTGGCGGGAGGAGATCTTGATAACCCTATAGCCTGCGAGTCTAGAGAGATTACAGAAGGAGGTGAAACTATGTAAGTATGTGTGTGAAGTTTGATGACCTAATGTGCTTTGAACTGTTAACAAATTCATATTTTCATGTGTCTTGTTCGTCCTTGTCCAGCTCATGTGTGGATTTAGGTGAAGATAATGGTGTTATTCAAACGTTCTTAGCTGTGACGGAAATAGCCCTTTCTGCAACAAACTACTTGTTCTCATGCATTTCATCTGAGATCAATGTAAGTGCTTTCCTTATATCATTGTATTCAATCATTCTTCTTCTTCATATACTTTACACTAACCATACTAACATACTAAACTTAATTTATAATATTGCTTATTTGTGCAGTTGGGCAATGGCAATGCAAAATTAAACTACGAAAGATGTTCTATAACAGATAATACAATTTACCTTGGCGAGACACTTGCAAGGATCGGTATCGTAAATGTTCGCCACTCTGGAGAAAAGTCACAGTCTTTGGTCCTTCCTCGCCCTCCAAGTGATTTTCTAGAAACTTATGTCACTGATTGTGACAATGCTTGGAACATTGAGGGATTTGCTAATGTTAATGTAGAAGGAAGGAAGATCAATGCAAATTGTATTGTCAACGTACCAGGTATAGTTGATTCTACAGCAAGACTAACAATAGACTTCACAGAAGGGGATATGGATGATTGCAATAACGGTCGACAGTATTCTGTGGAGTTAGATGGAGGCATGATGACAATCAATGGTAGATCCAGGGTCAATTTTGGAAACATGTTTAACAGTATAATAGTCAAGATGAGTCCATGTGGAGGTGACTATATCCATATAAAGCGTACATATGATGATACCGAATTAGTTTTGATTGAGGGTGGGGGAGGAAGCCGAGGTAAGTGTCTCAAGAGGTATCCTTTCCTTTTTTCTACACTTGAAATTATTATTGTATCATATACTCATTCAACAAATTATTAATCACATGTAAACATTCTGCTACAGATCGAATTGAGTTGGGTAATTTGGGTGATCCCTTCAAGGAGTTGATCAAGTCCCCAATAGTAATAAAGAAAACACATGATGCTTTCTTAGAGGTACACGATGAAGCATCCAGAAATACCGACAAGATGAAACTGGATGTTAATGGCATCAGTGGCATTCATAGTCTTATTAATAATACTATATCATTCGACCCTGCACGAGGAATCAAGGATATACTGTTTAGAGCCGGCGAGGCTACAGCGATTAATGTAACATCTACACCTAATGGTCAGTCGGTAACAATTGATACATTGAACCAAGGAGGAGTAAGTCCAACAAAAAGGCCCGATGTAGCATTATACCATCATCTTTCTTTTTCTTATTTGTTTCTTTTGTGCTCCTTAATTTCATAGGAATATGAATACGACCTCTCCAATCTTAATGGAGATATTACTCTTCTATGCGGGATCCATAACTCAAATGCAAAATTTGATACTGTTAGCGGGGATGTAAATATGACTTGTAGAGGCGGAGATCACGATATATACGCCAACGATGTCACTGGTAATATTTATATGGAGCTTGGGTATGAGGCTTCTGGAGAAGATCGTGTGCAAATCTTCGATACAGAACAAGGTAACCAAACATTTTTCACTGGTGGCGGAAATGATACTGTGATCGTAAGCCGAGTGCCAGACAATTCAATGCTGTTTATTGATGTTGGTAACGGCGATAACCTTGTCAAAGTTGATGGGTTGTTGGCAGCGGATGCTGACATTACTAGTGGAGCAGGTAATGATGTTATCACCTTGAATGAAAATACAGACGCATCCATTGGACAAATTATAGTTCCATGGCAGAATACGAAAGGATATTCTATCAATGTAATTACCAATGAAGGTGATGATGAGGTTTTCATTGAAACAAGTCCTATGATGTGCAAAATGAACATCGCTACAGGTAGTGGCGCAGATACCATTGATATAAATGGGCTTGGATATGGTAGCAACGTTACAGTTCTTGGTGGTAGTGGAAATGATATACTTCAGATTGACGGCAGGGAGGACGAGATGTTATCTGATCCATCCCAGGCAATCAACACAATGGTATGTGAATATCTGTGAAGTAACCTGTATTTGATACTGATTTGTGACTCACACTAATTGAACCAATGTTATTTCAATATTTAAGGATGGATCTACGATTTATTGGAATGGAGGTGTGGGTCTTGATAAATTGGACACTTACTTTGTCAGTGTTGGTAACACTGTAGTCGAGATGTTTGGGGATAGTAGTGCAGCTGGAACGGGGGAGAATTTCCTAACTGTTAGATGTGCTGATATAGCATGCATTGTGCTATCACGTCAAACTTTCTGTGAGTATATATTATATATTTTTATGTGCATTGTGTATCCCTCCGTCTTCTGACTAAAATTGATTGCGCTGCAACATCAACCATAGTGGCCAATATTCATGAACCCGACAACAAAGAAACCTCATTAGAGCGTATTAACAAAAGTAGTGATCAATCTATCAATTCTATAAAACTCTTTCTCAATGATGGTAATAATGAAGGTAAGAAGGAAGTACAATAATAATATGTAATAGAGCCATTACGTTACATTCTCTAATCATTCTTTCTCTGCTTCTGCTGCACCTTTTGCTCCATTAGTTCATTTCGATGATACAATGGGTGTAATGGTAAGTCGGTCGTTTGTTTACCTTTACTCCTTACATCGTTGTCTCTATCTAACACTACACAATTCTCACTTCCTATTCAAGGACGTTTTTGGGGGCAAAGATAATGATCTCTTTAAGGTTGGACAGATGTTCAATGCCGAAAGGAATGAAACATATGGAGTGTCTACAGAAGACCCAATAGAATGGACACTCACAACTAAAGGCTTTCTGTCTGATGGGTGTAGTAATCCCATTACCCTAAATGGAGGGTTTGGCAACGACACATTTGATGTGCTTAGAAATCGTTGCTTGTTAGATCTCAATGGAAATTCAGGTAATGACAATTTTGTTGTTCGATCTTTTGCTGCCCTACCACTTAATGAAGAGGGAGTTGTAATGGAGGAAGAACGCATGAGGGTCAAAGTTAGGGTATGTAATGAGACGTTATCGATGAATGGCACTACTGCAGATATAGGTGACTATACATGCGGTGACAATGAAATTTCAGTAGAAGATCCTAATCCTAATTTGGATGATGATGATGATGATGATGACGAAACCTCAGAGGAGCCACCATTGCTTCCAGACTATCTAGTGAACAGCCTCGTTGATGTCGACGGAGGTACAGGTAGTGATCGATTGACAATTGTTGGTACTGAATTCAACGATAAATATGTAGTTCAAGATGGACTTGTATTCGGTGGTGGACTCACTATTAAGTTCACAAACATTAACTTCGTCGACGTGACTGGTCAGGAAGGCAATGATGAAATATACGTGCTATCAACAAACCCATCTTTCTTGCTATCTCTGTATGGAGCACTTGGTTCTGACACTTTTGTCGTGGCTCCGTCTTCTATTGAGCCTGTTACCTCTAAGAACTTGCGTGGACACCGTGGTATCATAGAACATAATATCAAGTCTAATGACACTGACTATGATGGGCTCAAAATCAGGGGAATACAATGTAACATTCTTGATAATGATGGAGAATATGGATATGTAAATGTTGTCAACCAAGGTGGCTTTTATGTGATGGACGAAGATGGAGTAGGAACTTTCTCCTTCTTCATCTACCCAACAACCCTTCCAACAGGTAACGTGACTGTCAATATAGTTGCACCAGCTGCTCCCGACGCGAACACTTACATCTTGGTAAATAATAAAGATGCCACGGTACTTGGATTTGAAGCTAACGACCTCACTCCACAAGAAGTTAAAGTTACATATAATGAGAAGGTTTCCAAGTTGGATATTACTGATATTAATCTGCTTATCAAGATTGAAGTGCTTGAGATTACTACCACTGATGAGAGGTTTTTGTTGACTAACCAAACTTTACTGCCAATTGATATCAAATTAATCCCTGGTATGGACAATGACGCAGGTGCAAAGTCTATCACTATTGAGGAGGGACCTGCAGGTACTGCTGTGATGGAAGGTGGCTTCAAGGCTTCCTATGATGTAACGTTGCGGCCATGTTCGGATGAACTTATAAGAGATGTTGTTGTAACATTGGAAGAATCTGTTCCTGGACAGCTAAACTTGAGCACTAGAGAACTAAATGGCACTGATTTTGACAAAAAATCATGCACGGCTACAGTCGACGTTTCAGCATATGATGACAATTTTAGTGAAGGCGACCATTATGTGACTATCCGTCATGTCGTCACCAATAGGACTGCTGGTGAGGATCCCATCTTTTTGACAGACGGCAGTCCTCTTTATGCACCGAATGTCTTGGTTCAGATATATGATAATGATATTGGTGGAGTAGTAATTCGTGAGACCAATGGCATCACAGCCCTTGCTGAAATGAATGAAACAATGAACAGCGGAGTTCCACTTGACTACTACGAAGATGATTATTCTCTACAACTAACAAGACAACCAGCGAATGGTACAACTGTTGAAATCGACATCCTTTCTATTGCTGTCAAAACTGAAGTTGCCAATAGTATATTCACACCTAGTTATAGAAACATGACAGCGCGACCCCAAGTAAAGGCTTACTTCAAAGATACCGAGGTTTCCAAAGTTATCATTACTAATGCAACTTTAACAATTGTTGGTACAGCCGAAGAGCAGATAGGTATATTGGAATGGTTTGACGAGGTTCCATTGCGAGTTAAAGCTATAGATGACGATGAAGAAGAAGGAGTGGATCTTCTCAACTTTGCCTCGCAGCCCAGCAATTTGGTAAGTAAAGCACGATTCCCGATCAAACCTCTATTGCATTTCATATACTCATTACTTGGATTCTGGCTCCTCTCCACATAGGGATTGATCCAAGGACCCATATTTATATCAGGAGGGGACAGTCCATTCGTACCTCCCATCACGAACCCAGTCACTCTTCCGTTAGAGATTAACCCTGCTCAATTTCTTGTCCCCCCA
>Ga0213865_10002652_pt1 | contig 11231 bp, 12 predicted proteins | sample PICome_6_FD_160100 | JGI IMG/M metagenome (GOLD analysis project Ga0213865, IMG submission 160100) | Coastal seawater microbial communities near Pivers Island, North Carolina, United States - PICO282 | ecosystem: Environmental > Aquatic > Marine > Coastal | place: USA: North Carolina...
CTCTAGAGAGTGAGTTTATTGTTGTTATTGGCTCAAGAAATAGCTCTAACTCTAACCGTTTAAAAGAGCTGGCTGAGAGGTGTGGCGCTACTTCTGTCTTGATAGATAGTGCTGAGGAGCTTGATTTTAAATCTTTGTCGAAATATAAAAGTATTGGTATAACAGCTGGAGCATCTGCACCAGAATCAATTGTTCAGAGTGTGGTACAAGCAATTAGCCTTGAATTAAATACAGTTGCAGAAGAGTTAGGCGAAAATAAAGAAAATATATATTTTAGACTTCCGCCTGAGTTACGCTGATTTAAAAGATAAAAAAATTTTATGTCTTAAATATCATCCATTACACTGTTTCTATGTCTAGAGGAAAAATATGATCTCTCAAGATGGCATTATTGATGTTGCAGAATTTTGTCCATCTCCAAATTTTGATGAAAGACCAAATAATACTGCAATTGATTTAATTGTAATACACGCTATAAGCCTTCCAGCAGGTCGCTATAACACTCACTTAATTAAAGATCTATTTTTAAACTGCTTAGATCCAGGCAAAGATGAGTTTTTAGAATCTATTAAGGATCTAAAAGTGTCATCCCATTTCTTAATTACGCGTACAGGAAAATTAATTCAGTTTGTGCCTACAGACAAGAGAGCATGGCATGCTGGTGTTTCTGCTTACAAAGACAGAGAAAACTGCAACGACTTCTCTATTGGTATTGAGTTAGAGGGTTGCGATGATGAGGAGTTTGAGCAGCTTCAATATTTCTCTTTGTCTAGGCTGATTAATTTTTTATCTATCGAGTTAAAAATTAATAAACAAAATATTGTTGGCCATGCTGACATAGCTCCAGGTAGAAAAACAGACCCAGGACCATTATTCGACTGGACTCTATTACAATCAATGCTATGAGAAGAAAGTTAATAGGTATTTTATTGCTTGGTTTTGCCTCTGGCCTTCCTTATATGCTTGTTTTTTCAACGTTAACAGCTTGGCTAAGAGATGTAGGGATTTCTTTGACTGAAATAGGTTTTTTTGCTTGGTTAGTTCTTACATACTCCTTAAAATTTTTGTGGGCACCATTTGTAGATAGATATTCAATTCCTGGGTTTAAATTTTTTGGAAAAAGAAGAGGATGGATTCTCTTTTCCCAATCGATGATATTTTTATCATTAATTGGAATGAGTCTGATAGACCCATTACAAAACATTAAATTATTAGCATTCTTTGCTTTTTTTGCAGCTTTTTTTGGCTCAATACAAGATGTTGCAGTAGACGCTTTAAGGATTGAGATTGGTAAAGCAAAAGAGCAAGGTGATTTAGCAGCCAGTTATCAGCTAGGGTATCGAATTGCAATTCTTGTCGCCTCATCTATGGCATTAATTTTTGCTGATTTGTATAGCTGGTCTTATGTATATCAATTAATGGGTATTCTTATGTTAATAGGATCAGCAGGGGCGCTGATATGTTATGAACCAACTAATCAGGAAATTGCTATTTTAAGGTTTGATGAAGCTCTTTTTGAGGCCTTTAAGGACTTTTTCAATCGCTTTGGCTTGTGGTCTGCAGCTCTGCTTTTATTAATAATCTCCACATATAGGCTCACTGATATAGTTATGGGGCCCATGGCAATGCCTTTTTATTTAGATTTAGGATTTTCAAAAACTGAAATAGGGGCTCTTGTAAAAACTATAGCTCTTTTTGGATCAGTGATTGGTTTTTTTATTGGTGGACTGGTAATAAAAAGAATTTCTTTGTTTAATGCGCTGCTGCTTGGTGGTTTATGCGTGTTGTTCACTAATTTATTCTTTGCTTATGTTGCAAGTGTTCAAGCAAATATCTCACTTCTATCATTAATAGTTGGCTTAGATAGCTTTGCGGCAGGCCTAGTGGGCACTGTAAATATTGCTTTTTTAACCAGTTTAGTTTCAAAAAAATTTACTGCAGTGCAATATGCCATGCTGACATCATTCATGATGCTTCCAGGAAAGTTTTTTAGCGGTTTTTCAGGCATGTTAGCTGACTATTATGTATCTACATCATCAATTGAAAGTGGCTGGGAATACTTTTTTTACACTACCTCAGCTATGTCTATCCCCGCGTTGCTATTAATACTGATCTATAAGAAAAACTATGCAACTAATTCACAATAGTTTTAGGTTCATTCTTGGGGTTTCTCTAGTATTAATTTCAATTTTGTCTATTCAAGAGATTGAGGTCCAATCCTCAGTCAATTTTAGTGACAAGTTGCTTCATTTTTTTTGCTTTTTATATTTAACTACCATTAGCTGGCTGAGTAGAATTATTTACAAGGAATTGTGGCTTTATGTTATAGTCCTCGCCTACGGAATTTTGATTGAAATAGTTCAGATATATATACCATATCGATCTTTCGAATTTTTGGATATTTTTGCTGATTTCCTAGGAATTTTAGTAGGAACTTTCCTCATAAATTTTTTAAAAAATTTATATCCGAACTATTGAATTAATTTTTTTAAGCCATAAATAACTTTTAGCCTTTAGTTATAGGGGAAATTGTTATTTTTAAAGCAGGAGATTTGCAATGAAATTGAAACCTTTACACGATAAAGTTTTAGTTAAAAGAACAGATGAGGAACAAACCACACCTGGTGGAATTGTTTTGCCTGGTTCAGCCACAGAAAAGCCTTCACAAGGTGAAGTTGTTGCTGTTGGACCTGGAAAAAGACAGGATAACGGAGAAGTTGCTCCAATGGGAGTAAAAGTTGGTGACTTAGTGATATTCGGCCAATATGGTGGCAATGAGGTAAAAATTGACGGAGATGAATATCTGATGCTAAGCGAAAGCGATATCTACGGTATTTTCAGTTAAACAAATTAATTAATTATTAGGAGAATAGAACATGTCAGCTAAAGATGTAAAATTTGGAGATTCCGCAAGAGTCAAGATGCTTCAGGGCGTTAACATTCTTGCAGACGCAGTTAAAGTTACCTTAGGTCCTAAGGGAAGGAATGTAGTTTTGGATAAATCGTTTGGCGCACCAACTGTTACTAAAGACGGTGTCTCGGTGGCCAAAGAGATTGAGTTGGAAGATAAGTTTGAGAACATGGGTGCTCAAATGGTTAAGCAAGTTTCTTCGCAGACTTCTGATGAAGCTGGAGACGGTACTACAACGGCTACAGTTCTTGCTCAATCAATCGTTAATGAAGGTCATAAATCAGTTGCAGCGGGAATGAATCCTATGGATTTAAAGAGAGGCATTGATAAGGCTATATCAACTGCAGTTCAATTCGTTGAAAAACTAAGCGTGCCTTGCTCAGATGACAATACTATTGCTCAAGTTGGTACTATTTCTGCAAATGGAGATCAAGACGTTGGTGGAATCATTGCTGAAGCAATGGAAAAAGTTGGAAAAGAGGGTGTGATAACTGTTGAAGAAGGCAATGGGATTGATAATGAACTAGATGTAGTTGAGGGGATGCAATTTGATAGGGGTTATTTATCTCCATATTTTGTTACTAACCAAGACAATATGACATCAGAGCTTGAGAATCCCTTTATTCTGTTGCATGACAAGAAAATTTCTAACATTAGAGATATGCTACCTTTATTGGAATCTGTGGCTAAAGCTGGAAGACCATTGCTAATCATTGCTGAAGATATTGAAGGCGAAGCTCTCGCAACGCTTGTTGTAAATAATCTCAGAGGAACTGTAAAAGCAGCAGCATGTAAGGCTCCAGGTTTTGGGGACAGAAGAAAAGCTATGCTTGAGGATATTGCAATCCTAACAGGTGGTACTGTTATTTCCGAAGAAGTTGGCTTATCCCTTGAAGGCGCCACTATTGAAGACTTGGGAACTGCAAAAAGAGTTTCATTAGATAAAGATAATACAACTATTGTCGACGGAGCAGGCGATCAAAAAGCTATCGTAGCTAGGGTAAATCAAATCAGAACCCAAATCGAGGATACTTCATCTGATTACGACAGAGAGAAACTTCAAGAAAGAGTCGCTAAATTAGCTGGTGGAGTTGCTGTTATAAAAGTTGGAGCCGGTTCTGAAATAGAAATGAAAGAAAAGAAAGCAAGAGTTGAAGATGCTTTGCATTCTACTAGAGCAGCTGTGAAAGAGGGAATTGTTCCAGGTGGAGGAGTTGCATTAGTCAGGGCTTTAGATTCACTTACAAAACTAAAAGGTGACAATGATGACCAAAATGTTGGCATTAACATTGTCAGAAAAGCATTTGAAGCACCTTTAAGACAAATCGCGGCAAATGCTGGTGAAGAGTCATCTGTTATTGTGGCTAAAGTCATTGATGGTGAAGGCTCATATGGTTTTAATGCAGCTAACGGTGAATATGGCGATATGATCGAAATGGGTATTCTTGATCCTGCTAAAGTTACTAGAACTGCACTTCAAGCCGCTGGTTCAGTTGCTGGAATGATGATCACAACTGAAGCTATGGTTACAGACATGCCTCAAGATGATACCGCAGCACCTGCTATGCCTGATATGGGTGGAATGGGTGGAATGGGTGGAATGCCTGGCATGATGTAGGCCATCTTTTGTAATTCTAAAAAAAACGGGGTTTATTCCCCGTTTTTTTTTGCAAGATATATAATTATTTGATCACAACTTTAATTTAAGGAGTTTGAATATGGAAGCGTATCTTGGAACAGTACTAATCAGATTTGCTCACATTCTTTTTGGAGTGCTTTGGATAGGACTACTTTATTATTTTAATTTTGTCCAAACTGAATATTTTAAGGAGTCGGAAGCCTCCGCAAAATCAGATGTAGTTCAGAAATTAGTCCCAAATGCTTTGTGGTACTTTAGATGGGCAGCAGCGTTTACATTTTTAACCGGTTTATATTTATTATATTGGTTAAGTATTACAGTTAATGTAGGTATTGTATTGGGTGCAGTAATGGGCACGATCATGGCTGCAAATGTGTGGTTTGTAATTTGGCCTAATCAAAAGAAAGTCATTGCGGGATCAGCTGATGCAGCAGAGGCTGGTGCTAAAGCAGGATTAGCTTCACGTACTAATACTTTGTTTTCATTACCAATGCTTTACTTAATGGTTTACTCAGCTCATGGCGGCGGCTTACCAATGATTGCCGAAACAAGCATGAATAGTCTTTGGATTGGACTAGCAATTATTTTATTAATTGAGGCTAATGCATTATTTGGAAAAATGAATGTAATGATTACTTCTGTCAAAGCAGTCATTCACTCTGGAGTTGCGCTAACTATAATTTTTGGATTATTAGTTCATTAATTAATAATGCTAATTAATTTACAAAGGGGAGCTTAGCTCTCCTTTTTTTTAATTTTCACTTTTTCAATAGAGTTATCATCTATATTTAAAATTTCTATCCTGTAGTTATTAATTTCTAGACAGACATTCTCTTGCGGAATTTGATCAAGATAATCAGTGATGGTTCCATTGATGGTTTTTGAACCATCCTCATCAATGTCCCAATTCATAAAATTATTTAACTCTCTAATTTTTGAGTTGCCATCAGCTATGACAGAGCCATCCTTTTTAACGATAAATTCTTTCTCTAAATCTGCCTTAGCAGCACCAAACTTTCCAACAATCTCTGTAAAGATATCTTCCATGGTTAGCAGGCCTTGTATTTCACCATATTCATCAACAACTAAAGCAAGGTTATTATCTTGATTTTGAAATTGACCAAGTTGCACAGAAATAGTTGTAGTTTGAGATATAAATGTTGTATCAAAGAGAATGCTTTTTATATCAGTTCCAGCCTCAAGTGCTTCTATGAATTGATGCGAGTCCTTAAGATGGAGCATACCTATAACCTGATCAATAGATTTTTTAAAAACTGGCAATCTACTGTAATAAGATGAGCCAATAATTTTTTGAGCAGCTTCAACACTTTTTGTAATATCTATACCAATGATTTCAGCATGAGGTGTCATAATGTCTTCAACTGTTAATTCCTCCATACCTAGGATAGATGAGAGCATCTCTCGGGACTGGTTTGGAATTAAATCACCATGCTCCTCTAGCAATGTTCTTAATTCATCTGAGTTTAAATTATCATTGCTTGCTGATTGCATTGGATCAACATTAAATATTTTAAGAATTCTCGAGCTTAGAATATTTGTTAACCATACAAGAGGTTTAAAAATAATAACTAATATTTTTAGCATCCAAGAGGATCTTGTTGCAAAATTTTCTGGATAAACGCTTGCAATAGTTTTTGGGGTAATTTCAGAAAAAATTAATATCACAAGAGTTAAAATTATTGATCCAAGCAGCACATTCCCGTTGAAATAATCAATCATTATTATTGTGACCAATGCAGAGGCTAAAATATTAGCAAAGTTATTACCAATTAAGATTGATGCAAGCAACACATCTGGTCTTTGTAGTAATTTAAGAGCCCTCATGGCCCCTTTAGAGCCTTTAGCTATATTTCTTAATTTAACTTTGTTTGATGCCATCATCCCAGTCTCAGAACCAGATGAAAACGCAGAAAATATCAATAAGACAAATAGCGCTAGGAATAGAAAAGAAATTGAATTAGTGCTCAAGAAGAATTTACAAGTAGTTTATTAAAATAATTGAATTACCAAAATATGCCAAAAGGACCATAGCAAAAGAAAGAATAGTTCCCCTTACTGCATATCTTACCTTGAGGTTAGCGTATTTTACCCCTAAAAACGTTAGGACATAAATTATTAAAGCAAATACAGTAAAGACAATTTTAAATATTAATTCTAAATCTAACTCACCAAGAACCATAAGTCCGGATATAAGCGACAGAACTATACCGCCGAGACCAAATCCAATTAAAAGAAATATTTCGTTATATTCCCTTTCAACAGATTTTACGTTAGAGCCAATCTCCCCTTTTTTGATCTTAGTAATATGCCTTTCAAGCAACGTTGTTTCAAAAAAAGTAACGATTAATATGACTATGCTAAAGCTTGTAGCAGAAACATGAAGCCCCAGGATGGTAATGCCCTTTGTGTAACCCATGAAGCCGATAATAGTTAGCAAGGCTAAAAATAATCCTGCATATACCTGTTTTGATGACTTCAAAACAGCTCTAGAGAGGAAATAGCTAATTAAAGCAATTAATGTAGTTAATGGAAATGACACAATCTTATTTTTTTGTAATCTTTATATATTAACACTATCAAATTCGTCAAGGTTAACCTAAAATACACACCTTTTTATTAATACATAAATTATATTTATTATGGTAGTAGTTAGACTTGCAAAAAGCGGAGCGAAAAAGAACCCTTATTACTTTATAACGGTTGCCGACTCCAGAAAACCGAGAGATGGCGCTTTCATTGAGCGCTTAGGCTTTTTTAATCCATCAGCAAAGGGATCTGAAGAAAGAATGAGGTTTAATGTAGATAGATTAGATCATTGGATTTCTCAAGGAGCACAACTCTCTGATAAGGTAAAAGAATTAGCAAAAGATGCAAGGCTATCTCCAGATGACCTACAAGCAAAACTAGATGCTAAAAAAGACAGAAGAGTACAAAAGAAAGAAGCAATCAAAGCACAGAAGATTGCTGAATTAGAAGCCAAAGCCAAAGAAGCAGCTGAAGAAGAGGCAGCAGCAGAAGAAGAACCAGTAGCTGAAGAAGCAGCCCCAGCAGAAGAGGAAGCTCCAGCAGAAGAAGAACCAGTAGCTGAAGAAGCAGCTCCAGCAGAAGAGGAAGCTCCAGTAGAAGAGGAAGCTCCAGCTGAAGAATCTGAAGAAGAACCTTCAGATGATGAGAAAAAATAACAAAATAGATCTTTCACTATTTATCCTCATTGCCAAAATAGGCAAGACACGGGGTCTAAAAGGAGAATTTTTTCTCAGATCATTTACTCAAAACCAAGAAACGCTTTTTTCATTTAAAAAATTTTATGCTCTTTCATCATCCACTATGGAGGAAGTGCATTTTGAATATATGAAACAAAGCAATTCTAATATTATTGCGAAACTCAAACCTTTTAATGATATTGATGAAATTAAAGCTTTTGGCCAAAAGGATATTTATATTCTCAAATCAGAGCTCCCAGCACTAGAGAGTGACGAGGTCTATTGGTTTGAACTAGAAGGAATGAGGATCATAAATCTTGAGGGCCAACATCTCGGTCTTGTTCATGAGGTCAGTAATTTTGGAGCTAATGATGTTCTTGTTGTAAAGCCTGCTAAAAAACAATTGAAAAATATTTTGATACCGTTCATAAAGAACAGGGTGATAATTTCAATCGAAAAATCAAAAAATTCTATATTAGTTGATTGGCAGGAGGACTATTAAACCTGATGAATATAAATATCATCACTTTATTCCCTGAAATATTTGAAGCATTAAACTATGGTTTACTCGGTCAAGCCATAGAAAGGGAAGATATCAAAATTAATATATTTAATTTACGAGAACACCAAATTAATAAACATGGCCAAGTTGATGATAAGCCATATGGAGGAGGGCAAGGCATGGTACTGATGGCTGAGCCTCTGGAGAAATCACTTAATGATATTCCCATTAATTTGTTAGGCAGAGTAATCAATCTTTCTCCACAAGGAAGCCTTTTAAATCATCAAAAAGCTAAAGAATTATCTTCTTTATCAAATATCACTATTATCTCAGGGAGGTATGAGGGAATTGATGAAAGATTCATTTCACAATATGTTGATGAGGAAATTTCAATTGGTGATTTTGTTTTAAGTGGAGGAGAATTTGCTGCCTTGAGCCTCATAGACTCTTTATCAAGATTTATTCCTGGAGTAATCGGAAATAAACAATCTGTAGATCACGACTCATTAAGCCAAGGTTTTTTAAAAGGGCCTGTATTTACTAGGCCAGAAAATTTTAACTCAGAGTCAGTTCCAGAGGTGTTGTTGTCAGGAGATCATAAAAAAATACAAGAATGGAAGGATGACCAAGCTTTAATAAGAACTTTTAAAAGAAGACCTGAATTATTAAAAAGTGTAAAATTAACAAAAAAACAAAAAAAACTCTTGGAAGATTTAGCTTCTAAGCGTATCCTATAGCTCATTTTTTAGGCAAAATCATGGCAGACAAAGAAAACGAAAATTTAGATGCAACAACAGCTGAAAATGTTGATGCAAAAGAAACTGTTTCAGAGGAACCTTCAACTGAAGATGCATCAGTAGAAGCATCAGAATCCTCTGAGGTTTCATCTGAAGAGTCAGTAGCTGAAGATGCTCCTGTGCAGCAAGATCAAGCGACAGAAGCTCCTGCAGCGGAGGCATCTGCCTCTGATGTAGCATCGGCAGATGATCAGCAAGAAGATGAAGCTGCTCCTGTAACCACTGACGAAAAAACGCCTGCACAAATCATCGAATCCTTTGAAGCAAACCAATTAAAAGATGACATTCCTTCATTTAGACCTGGTGATACGGTTGTAGTATCTGTCAAAGTTAGAGAAGGAGACAGAACCAGACTTCAAGCTTTTGAAGGGGTGGTCATGAATATTAAAAATGCTGGCTTAAATTCTGCTTTTATAGTTAGAAAAATATCTAGTGGCATTGGCGTTGAAAGAACCTTTCAACTCCATAGTCCTATGATTGATTCTATTACCGTCAAAAGAAAAGGGGATGTTAGACAGGCGAAGCTATATTATCTCCGAGAAAGATCTGGAAGATCAGCAAGAATCAAAGAAAGATTAGACTAAACATATGTCTTCTGACTTAAAAAAGAATCCACTAGTAGATTCTTTTTTATCAACCTTGCGTCTTGAAAAGGGTTTATCTGAAAACACTATAAAAGCTTACGCAAATGACTGCAAAGCTTTTAATCAATGGTTATTTTTAAAAAAAGGATATAAAGCTGTAAGCGCAATTGAAGAGGATATAGAGAATTACCTAAAGCATCTAAATAGCATCAATCTCTCTAGTGCATCCATTAATAGAAAACTTTCATCTATAAAACATTTTTTTAGTTATTTAAGCAAAGCAAAACTCTTAAAATCAAACCCTGTAATAAATATCTCAGGCTTGAAGAGCAGCAAAGCTCTCCCAAAATCTCTATCAATCATTGATGTGAATAGCTTAATTAAGGCTCCAGACTGTTCTAATTTTATCGGATTAAGAGATAGAACAATGATAGAACTAATGTATGCCACAGGAGTAAGAATAAGCGAGCTTATAAATTTAGAATATGGGAATATAGATTTGAATAGATCTTTGATAAAGGTAATGGGCAAGGGTGGAAAGGAGCGAATGATTCCTTTCGGAGATGATGCTTTATCGTGGCTAATTACTTACATTGATTTTAGGCGGAAGAATAATCTATCTCTTAATTCGCGCGATTTTTTTATTAGCCAACAAGGCAAAAAAATTTCAAGACAGGCCTTTTGGCATAGGATTAAGGTCTATTTAAAAGTAACAGGACTTTCTTTAGATATTTCTCCACATACTCTCAGACATGCATTTGCAACTCATTTATTAAACAATGGTGCAGATCTAAGATCTGTTCAAATGTTATTAGGTCATAGTGATCTATCCACGACTCAGATATATACTCATATTGCAAAACAAAGGCTAAGCGATATGGTTAAACAACATCATCCAAGAGGTTAATTTTATGAAGTTATTAATGTTCATATTCATTTTAGTTTTTTCATCAAGCATAAAATCTGATGAGCTTTTAATTTCATCTAAAATAAATGCAGTTCTTCCTGACGGGATGTCTGTTCAAAGCATAAAGGAGTCCCAAATAGAAAATTTATTTATAGTTGATATTGGAGATTTGCAGCCCATTTATGCTTCTAAAAACGGAGAATTCTTTTTCTATGGTGAGCTATATGCAGTAAACGGAAATATGCTGCAAAATACCACTAAAGATGAGATAAATTTAAAACGTAAAAGTATTCTAGATGAAGCTTTATCAAAGGATGACTTTATTAGTTTTAAATCTGAGAATGAAAAATATAGAGTTACTATTTTTACAGATGTGGATTGTGGGTATTGCAGAAAGTTCCATAACGAAATTAAAGATTTCAATGATCTTGGTATAACCGTAAATTATGTTGCCTTTCCAAGGTCAGGATTAGATTCTATTTCATACAATAAAATTGTTACAGCCTGGTGCTCAAAAGATCCAAAAAACACCTTAACAAAAATGAAACAAGGCATAGATGTTCAGCTGTCATTGTGCCAGGACCACCCTGTTGAAACTCATTTTCTATTAGGCCAAAAGATTGGCATTACAGGTACTCCAGCTATAATTAAGTCAAATGGAGAGCTG
>Ga0213865_10002653_pt1 | contig 11228 bp, 12 predicted proteins | sample PICome_6_FD_160100 | JGI IMG/M metagenome (GOLD analysis project Ga0213865, IMG submission 160100) | Coastal seawater microbial communities near Pivers Island, North Carolina, United States - PICO282 | ecosystem: Environmental > Aquatic > Marine > Coastal | place: USA: North Carolina...
TTATTTACAGTAACCGCCTCACTGCTAGCTACACTACTTACTAGTGCTGGTGTTATGTTAATAGTTGTATGTCCTAATCCGTCTGAATCAACATCACCTCTGACCATGTAAACTTTATTATGATTGGCAAACTTTATTAAATCACCACCTTTTAAAACATTAGTTGTAGTTGCTGTAAATCCTGTTAAAGATATTGATTCATTGCCTGCGGTAGTAAGTGAACCAGCTTCTATATCTGTTTCGCCTTTTCCTACCCCAAGATTGTCTAGTGGTGCTTTTATAGTAAATGTATCAAAAGAACCTTTTTGCTTGTTTAAAAAAGCAAATACTTCTTGAGCTTTTTCTTGTTGTAAAGGTGGCATTTGCACTGTAAAGCTAAAATATTGCGCTCCTATTTGTCTTACTTGTCTTCTACCTGATAGAGTTTGATTTATTAATGTTGGGCTATTACTTGTGAAACTAATACTTCTAAAATTTGGATCTGTTGGAAATTGTCCTGCCATTATACGACTCCCATTTTGCCTTGATTGTTCATGGCATTATTTATAATTGATGTTATCAATCCTTTTCTTGATGCTAGTAACTGGTCAAATCCAGCAGCATCTACTGTTGATATATTAAAGTTGACTGTTGGTGCAGCTTGAGCTGTTCCCATTTGTCTTAAATCTTGATTACTAATTACCTGACCATTTTGATTTGGTATAAATAATTCCCTACCTGATTCACCAACCATGTATGATTTGCCTGCATTTACCGAACCACCTAAAGCTCTTTTACCTATAGTGGTTGTGTCTAATATTGGATGCAAGTCAGGTATAGACTGTGTTAAAGCTGCTGCTTGTTGTGTCGATCCTCCAGCCATGAAAGAATCTATGCTTGCAGTTATGCCAGCAACTAATTTTTGCACAACATATACTTGCAATAATTCTCTTATTACAGCCTGAGTTACACTCATTGCTAATGTTTTAAATTCTAAGAATTTTTTACTTGTTATATCAAAAAAATCAAGATAAGCATTTGTTAATTTGCCCTCAATAGTTTCTCCAAAAGTTTTTGTAATAACAATAGAATTTTTTGTTTCTTCTTGTACTTTTTTTAATGCTTCTAAATAAGCATCAGTTCCATCTAAACTTGTGTCACTTAAATTTTTTCTTACTTCTATAAGTAGTTTGGTTTCTTCAATCTGTGCTTGTATTTTATCTAATTCCTCTTGACCACCCATTTTTGCAAAATGCAAACCCTTTTCCCTTTGCTCAAGTAATGTTTTTTCAAATTTTTCCAACTTAGCTAAATGCTCGGTTAAGCCTTCAACTGTTCCAGCGTAACCTTTTGTCTTCTTATCAAGTATCATAAGAGCGGATGTTAATCCAGCTATAGCAGTGGCTACTGCCATAATTGGATTAGCTAAAAGTGCTATTCTTAATAAATTTAAAGAAGTTATTAATTTTGGTATAGCTGCTCCTGCTAATAACATTATTGCTGGCATTAATATTTCTTTTATATTTTTTGCAAAAAATTCAGCAGCATCGGCAATAATCCCAAAAGCATTAGTACTTTTTTGTATATCTCCAATCATAAACTGAAAACTGTTTCTTATAGAAACTCCAGCTTGGCCTAAAGTCATAGGCATTTCTGCTATTTTTGCATTAGTTTCCTTTACTCCAGCAATCATTATTGGTAATACTTTTTCAGCAGTCAAACCACCAGCATGACCAAACTCTCTAAGCTCACCAACTGTCATGTTAAGACCTTTAGCCAACATCTTAGTTAAGATCACGTTGTTTTCCATTACAGAACGTAATTCGTCACCTCTTAAAGCTCCTGAAGCTAAACCCTGTGCTAACTGTCTAGCAGAGTTATTTGCCTCTTGAGTATGGGAACCAGCAATAATAAAGGTATTTGCTACCATTTGTGTAGCATCAGACAATTGCTCCTGTGTAGTTCCTAGATGTTCTGTAGCTAAAGCAAGCCTTGTATATAACATGGCAACAGAATCAAAATCTGATCTTGACTCCATAGCTATTCTTTTCATGCTATCCATAGCTGTTGCTGTAGCGGTAGCACTACCAGTCAAGGCGTTCATTCTATTTTCTACACCAATCATTACATTGGCTGCTTGAACTATCTCTCTAGTACCAAAAGCAGCAGCAATAGTAGCCCCAAGTCTAGCAACTTGATTTTGAACACTACTAATATCGCCTTTGAATTTCTTTAAAGCAGCACCTGATTTGTTATTTGCTAACAAATCTATTTGATACTTCATGCTTTTACCTAGAGCCATTTTGTTCTTCCTTTATCTCAAGATAAGCTAACCATCCTTGAAATTCCTCAACTGTTATCTCTTCAATTTCAGCTAAAGTTTTATTAAGTTTTTCAGCTAGTGCATATTTTATGTATAGCTGCTTATCTTCAATTACTTTTTTTTAACTTGTTCCTGTGAAATATTGTTCATCATTTCACTTGAAACTCTAATTAATACATCTCTATCAACCCTCTCCAATAAGGTTTTCTTATCAGCGATAGTAAATAACTTTTCTCCAGCCTCATCTAATGCTTTATAAATTAAAACATAAGCCAAAAGCTGCACCTCATCATCTTGGGCTAGTTTCATAAATTTAGAAGTCTCTGAAAGAGTGATTGGTCTGCAATAAATCTTTAACGGACTATCTTCATCCTCACCCCATTCAGGGACTTCTATAATTTTAGTTTCTATGCTATCAAAATGCTTCTTTGCGTTATCTATAACTGACATTTTCTTATACTGTTGTTGATGTTAATGCACCAGTACCTTGTACTGAAACACTGGCTTCAACTAGACCATCAAACGATGCACTTCTTGTTACACCAGTAACAATAGCTGTACCAGTATAATAAGTATCACCACTTTCAGCACCCTCTGGATATACGTTAAGAGTTACTTCTGAGCCTATGCTTAAAGCATTTTGTGCTGTATCAGTCTCATCCCAAAATACATCTACACTTCCTGAGAAAGAAGTTAATGATGATTTATACGTTCTAGCAGAATCACCCATTGAAGTATCTTCTAAAGTATCAGCAGATTCCTCTAATGAATAAGACCTAATTTCAGCTACAGCATCAGAACCGACTTTAACAGTTCCTTCACTTCCTTTATGTGTTGCCATTTTCTACCTCGTCTTTCGACTTTTTCTTAGAAGAAGATTTAATTTTCTCTTGCGAGTGGACTGCTTCCTCTTTCCAACCCATATTCTTTAATGACTCAACTTTAGAAGGATGAGCTATTATTGAATTTTTACCATTTGGACTAATCATTTTCATAATTTGCCTCCGTTAAACCGCTACATCAGGATTGGTTTCCTGCACATAGTAGTTAGTTAAAAAACTAAGGGTAACATAACCAACTGGCTGCTCCCCATCACCTGTAAATTCTATGTCTGTTGATTCAATATACACGTCTTTAGCTAAACCACCAAGAGTTCTATCTGCTGCTATAGCTTCTTCAACTTCTTTACTAATTGTATCAATTGTATCATCAAAATTGCTAGTAGCTTTACAGTAACCTTCTACCACAACTCACAGCTCTCTACTCATAAGACGATTAGTTCCAATAACTATTGGCTCAGACGTTTCATTTTTTGTATATATGACTAAAGATGGCAAGGTATTATCTTGTAATGTGTAAACTCTGGACTCATAAACATTTGATCCAGTAGTGGTTAGACCAGTCAATGTACTTCCAAAATATTCTCTGATTTGCTGTCTAACATGATTTGCCATTATTGAACCTCAAGAAGCAATGAAGTCATGCCTAAATTGTCATGCTCAAAATTTATTACTTTATAATTTGTTGCTGCTTTTATAGTTGTTCCGTCTAGGTTTTTGACGGCTGGAGCAGCTATTGTATCGCCGAAAGCGATGCTTGGTATATCAGTAGTCTTAACTTGTGCTACTGGATTATATCCTTGAACTGGTAGGCCTGCTGTATCAATATCAACATATTCCTGATCTAAAATTACGTTTATAGAGATGGATGTACCACCCGTGGGTGTGTATGTGACTTGTATACCATGGCCATAGGTGGCATCCAAATAGCCGTTAAAGTCTCTATCAAACTCCATTGGCATGATTACTTCTTAGCTCTTTTTTTTGTAGGTTTCGTATCAGATTTCTTTAATCCAACACTTCTATCTACTTTTTTTGCTTTTGGTTTTTCTTTATATAACTCTGCTTTTTTATTAGCTACGAGATCATAGCCTTCAGCATTATTGAGTTCAACTACATCGCCAACATAAACCCTTTGTTTGTTAGCAACTGTATCTCTTAAAATTAAATATTTATTCATAGTAGAAACGGCAGAGCTATTAACTCCGCCGTTTTTAGTGGTTAATACCATTAGTATTATCCGTCGTTACCTAAACAGAATGATACTGCATTTCTTACAGCAACATCTATCATTTGGATACCAACAACTCTAACTGTTCCAGAAGAAGAGTTAGTGTATGGGTCTACAATGATGTCTAATCCACCAAAGAATCCAACTAATAGGTCTGAGAAGTTACCGAAGTAATGGTCACCTGAAGTAGGTTGGTTAGAAACAACAACACTATAGTTGTTAACTCTACCATCTCTATCTACAACAAACTGAGCTGTGCCTGTAGCTTTCTCAGTTGTTTTTAGTGAACCATAATCATCAGCTCTCATAATGTATGAAAGATTGCCGATTAATGCGTTATCAACAGCTACTTGGCTTTCCATATTTACTGTTTCAGCCCATGTAGGGTTAGCACCAGCAAAAGTTACAGTATTAATACCTGCAGTGTTTTTAATACCTGTAGGATTACCTGAGGTACCTGAACCTTCTAAAGCACCAGCATCAATAGCTAAAGCCATGCTTTGTGCGATATCGTTTCTGATAAGATTCTCAACATCTAAAGAACTCTGGGTTAAAAGTTGTCGAGTGACATCTGTAAAACAGCCAAGTGTCTTTGGGGAAAGATTAACACTTCCGATAGTCATTTCTGACTCAGCAACAGCAGTACCTTCGCTTGATACGAAAGCAGCAGTTGATGTACCAGTTTTCTTAGGAATTTTTACATCGCCTTGTAATCCTCTTAATAATGTAGCGCCTGCTGACATTACTGAAGAAGAGTTAGTTAAAGCGTCAATAAAATCTCCACCTCTGAAGTCTTGACCAACTATTCCAGCGTCATCGGATGTATTCAAATCTCTTTGATTCCATTCTCTTAACACTTCAGGTGGTAACATAAGACCTTGTGAGTTTCTACCATATGCTTCTGCAGCAGCAGCTGAGCATTCGAATTCGAATTCAGCAGCTTTTTGTGCAGCTCTATCAGAAGGATTAGCTAAGGCATTAATACCTTTTACTAGGCTAAATCTCTTCATTTCTTTTTTGCTTAGTCCAATGTCTTTTGGAGTTTCTAGTGGCTTACTTGCGATTGTTTCAAGTAATTCACCTCTAAACTCTTCAATTGTTTTGTGTTCAGCGATTGCTCTTGCAGCTAAGTCTTTTTGATTATGTCTTTCAGCTAACTTATAAATCTCTTGCGAGTTTCTTTTTAATTCAGCTTTGACTTCTTCAGCAGATTTAGCTTTAACTTCGTCTAAATTGACTTCGTTATCCATTTTTATCTCCTTAAAAGATTGAGAACGTCCAACACCAACTAGTCTGCTTTGATCTGCTGGAACACTAACAGAAGATACTTCCATTGGTGACCAAGCTGCTCTATATGCAACCTCTTTAGAGTCTTTTATTCTCATTAGTTTATTTACTCGATATCCGACTGAAATATTCATACGGATACCATCCTTCACATCTTCAAACACTTCGGAGGCTAGACGACTTTTACCAAATCGTACTACTGCAATGGTTCTTTTAGCAGTCTCATCAAGTCTGAAATCTTCAATTACACCTATTTGCTTAGTCATATCATGATCTAAAAGCAAAGGCGCACGGCCAGAATTAATAAACTCCATGTTTACATCTTCCGCCTTATGACTTAGTATTTCTAAACCAAAGGATCGCTCCACTGGTTCTTCTGAAGATACGCCTATGCGTACAGTTCTTGTATCTTCATCTATAAATTTTGCTCTTGAAAGGTCAATGTTTCTGTATCTAATAGGCATATCAACAACCTTTCTTTCTTCTTCAGGTTCATCGTAGCTTTCTTCTTCTACAACATCCTCTATTTCTTCAGACACTTCTTCAACTTCTTCTTCTGCTTCATGTTTTGCATATTCAACAACAACACTTTCATCAGTTTCAGTTACATTTAAAATATGTCTATCTTCTTTATTTTCCATGCTTTTTTCCTCATTCATTTGTTCAACTAATCTTCTTGACCAGCTATATCCAGCATCTCCGCCCCACAACGCCCATGCTATACGACCATTTGAAGGATATCCCTCTTCACTTGGTCTAAATCCTTCAGCCTTTTTATCAACCTCATGCCTACTAAAAAAACTAAACATTCTTTTAATAGTTTCATCAGATAGATTTTCGTTATTTAAGATTTGGTTTGCTCTTTCAGCTCCAATTCTTGTTCCTCCTCTACCAAATTCTTTACGCCAGTCTAAACCTTTTTTAGCTTCAGACTTCATACCATCATTAGGCTTAGCCATCGTTATCGTCTCCGCCTTGTATGTTAGCCTCTACTGGTAGTTTAGCACCAAAAGGCTGATATGCTATTTCAATTCCGTATTGTTTTGCTAACTCTATCTCTTTTTGATGTTGTTCAAAAAGTTCTTCTGTGTCCCTGCCATACGCACTGCTAATGTCTGCGTATGTGACTGTTCCATTTTGTAAACCAACTACATTGGCTTGCATTTCTTTTAATGGGTCAATCCAAGCAAAGTTTCTAGGTATATATGTTGTAGAAGCTGCAAATTTGTCTACCTTTTCTATTGGTAGTGTTAGATAACCAAAAGATATAGCATTTTCAATCCATTCTTTAAAAATAGGCTCGACCATGTGTTCAATTAAGAATTGCTGCCAAATTTGATACGTGCTTCTGTCCTCTAAAGCTCCTTGACGGATCGAAGAGTAATTTACACTTGTAAGATCGTTTGATAAAGCATGGTATGAAATATTCAAACCAGAAGCAATGCTTCTTAAAACATTAGATGTAAAGCTATCAAAAGCACTTGTTGGATGTTGAGGATCAAAAGATTGGAAAGTAACACCTGCTGGTAACTGCTCAAACTGACCAGCAGAAGCAGTTGATACAGGATTGTAATCGTCCTCGTATTCACCATCTCCAACATAGCCATCACCATCTGGACTTGTAAAGAAGCCCATTTTGCTACTTGCAACTCTTGCAGCAACAATCTCAGCTTCTAAATATGCGTTGAGCTGTTTAACATTTGCCATAACAGTTGCAATATTTGTTACACCTCTTGTTTGATTAGGTCTTGTTGGCATATAAATATGAATAATCTCATCTGCTGGTACTCTTATATGCTCGTTATCATTCATATAATTTTTATCGTATGGATGATGTTTGTAAATATGATAGGCAACTGGCTTATCAAACTCATCTACTTCTACGCCCATCTTAATTTCGTTTCCTGTAGATGTATCATGCTTGTTTAAATCTTCATCTAAGTAATCAGCCTCTAAGAATTCAATCTGAAAACCAAATTTACTGTCATCTTTTCTTAATTTTCTAATTAAAACTTCACCATCTCTTGCAAGAGCTTCGATAGCTAATTTTTGACAATCTAAAAATGAAAGACGGCCATTTGCAGTGCAATTGCCTACTTTTGTCCACTCTTTCCATGCTGTTTCTATTAAATTATTGGCTCTAATATCTAATTTACCAGAATTTACTTCGTCATCTAGTCTTACTTTAGAGCTTATTCTAATTCCAGACTTGCCTATTACATTGCTTATCATTAGATTCAAATATCTTGAGATATGCGCATCATTTCTTGATAGTTCTCTTGCTCTATCTCTTAATATTCTTATATTGTCTTTAATTTCCGCATCAGCAGAAGATGAGCTAGTTACAAAGTCTGCAAATAATCTGCCTGTATTTGCTCCAGCGTAACTTCTTTGTGTTTTAAATTTTCTTTTTAACACTGGTTTTTTATTACCAGTATTAAATATTCTGTTATACCATGCCATATTATTTTGTTATGTTAGTTGGGTTTACTGAACCAGTAGAAACAAACTTTACTGGTACTGAGTTTCCAGAGCCCTTGCCATTTCTTATTCTTGATTTTTTTACTTCTCTTTTGTATTCAGCGTTATATCTGTCTCTAAATGTCATTAATTCATCAATTGACATTCTTGATAATGATCTTCCAGCCAAAGAGAATGATGATTGGTCTATTGTAGCTCTACCTTCTATAACAGCCTCAATTGCATCTAAGACTTTTTTAGCATGGCTTCTTAAATCGTTATTTGTATCTAATTCACCATAAACAAATTTAGCTAGTCCATAGTCTAGGGTTATTCTTTCGCTGTCTGAGGTTCTAAATGCGTATAATTGCCATTCCCAATCACCAACACTTAGATTATCTGTTTCAGAGGATGGTTTTTCAAAATAGTAATTATTATCTGCTTCTGTTGCTGATAATGTAAAGTGATGTGTACCACCGCCACCGCTATCACCTGAAAAGTGATAAGTCATAGTGTAATCAGCTAACGGGTAGTCTGTGACCAAGTCTGGTCTTTGCCATGCAAACCTATCTCCTGTCACAAATTGGTCAGGTTCTTGGGTTGGATAATTAGCTCTGTCAAATTTATTGCTCAAGCAAAAACCTCAAAAAATTAGATTAATCTTACTTTATATTAGACTTTTAATTATATTTTGCAATAAAAAAACAGATTTATTTTATTTTTTCCAAGAAGTAGCAAAATTCTCTCTAATTACACGCTTTTTTGGTGTTTTGTTAGCTCTAAGTGGTTGTGACATTATTTTTGTCTCAATAGTGTCATAATTTGGGTTTAAGATGTAAATAGCTGCAAAATTATATACAAGAGTATCAAGAGCCTCGTTTCTTGGTCTTACCTGTTTCCAAACTAAAGTTTTTCTACCTCTTACAAACTTTGTAATTCTTTTTTCTGCTGTTAGTTGTTGAAAGTATTCTTCATCAAGGTCTGAGCAAAAATGCAAAGTGGTTTTATCTGGTTCTGCTGCTAATCTAGCAAATATAGCTTCTTTTGCACTATCAGTACCAACACCATATAAAACTGCTTTATTTTTACCAACAAAGGTGGGTCTATTGGCTATTGGCTTTCCTGCTGTTGATAAACCTTTTACAGCAAAGATTCTCCTAGCCTGTCTTGGTTTTGTAAAATTATAGACAGCGTTTGTATGATGTCCACCAGAATCCAAACAAGCACAAGATATTGGCAAAGGTCTACCAGACTCAGTTTTAAATCGTTTTTTTAGATAATTGTCTAATTCTGTCCAAACAGTCATATTATTAGGATCACCCCAGAATATCTTGTAATCACATACCCATGCTTCATAATTCTTACCCCAACCAACAAGCTGTAATTCTAATCTGTCTTTCTGTGTATCAATTCCAGCAGTCAAAACTAAAACATCTTCAGGAATAGTTGTGTAATCATAATTTAGCCTTCTTTCTAATAATGTCTCATGATCTACTGCTTCACCCTGTTCTTCCCAAGATTCGCCTAAGGCAGTGTTAATCCATGTTTTTAACATTTCAGGATTCTTTTTAGCTTCTAGGAATGATTTAGCCATATCAGCCCAAGTAGACCAAACTGAGTATAATTCTGAAATATGAAATCCTGCTGTATCTGATTTAGGTTCTGTGGCTATCCATTCGCCATGTTTTAACATCCATTGTTTTTTAGATTCATCTATAACAGAACCACATTCTTGACAGGCGTAAGATGCTGTCTCTGGTTTGTTTTCATCCCAAACAACACCTTTCCATTTTAAAACTTGCTTTTCATTACATTCAGGACAAGGTACATGGTAGTAGCGTTTATCTGATTCTTCAAAAGCAGTTTCTATTCTTGATAATCCTTTAATTGTAGGTGTAGAACACATATATATCTTTTTATTCCAAAAAGTAGTTGTTCTTTTAGTTGCAAGAGATATTGGGTCGCCTTCTGCTCCTGCACTACTTTCATACCTGTCTGTCTCATCAGCCAAGACAATTCTTATTGGTCTTGAGGCTAATCCTGAAGCAGAGTTAGAACCGACTATGTTTAAGTTGCCACCTGCAAACTTCTTGGATAATACTGTATTACCTGAATCACGACTTCTTGGGTCTTTAACACAATTTCTTATCTTTTCAGAATCACGAATCATAGTAGCCAGTCTATCTTTACTAAATGCTTGAGCCATTTGTAATGTAGGTTGCATGATTAACATGGGTGCAGGGTCTTGGTCTATGTAGTAACCTATAACATTTAAAAGTATCTCTGTTGCACCAACCTGTGCAGATTTCATAAATACTATTCTTTGTATATCAGGATCATTGAAGGCATCCATTATCTCTCTTTGATAGGGCGCACGATCTGTACGCCATGTTCCAGCCTCTGCTGAAGATTCAGGAGATAATCGTCTGTAGTTATCAGCCCAATCGCTAATCTTCAGATTCGGTGGTGGAGTCCACACTTGGTTTGTAGTCTCTACCACTCGTTCTATATTTTTCAGGTATTCCATCATTAGCTAGTTCGTTTAATCCTTCGTATATTCCTTCTTTTATTTCTTGTTCTGCCTCAGCAAAAGTATCAACAGTTATTACTTTGTGTGCAATTTTTGAGGGAACACCAAGCCATTTAGCTCTGGCGTTTGAAAACCTCTCAATCAAAAACTCTTCAACCTCTTGTATAGGTACTAGCTTTCCTTCCATAATCTCTACCTCTAATTCAGCCTTTCTAGCCTGAGCAGCAGTAAGTTTGGTTTTCTCTTCTGCTATATCTCCAGTACCATCTTTTCTAGTATATCTAGCAGATTTTCTTAATTCATTAAGATACGCATATCTAGCAGCATCCAAATTAATTGGAGATCTTCCTGTTTTAACTTGTATTACACCCCTGTTCACCAAATCGTTTATTGATTGAACTGATAGATCAAGATGTTCTGCGGTTTCTTTTCGTGTTGCCAAGGATTATATATATTTACTAATACTCATGGGTATAAATATACTTGATTCAGAGCTTAATTACAAAAAGACTTTTATATTATAAATACGGATGATAGTACAGCCCTGTCGCTACAAAAAGAATGCGGTGCTGCAACCTG
>Ga0213865_10002655_pt1 | contig 11222 bp, 3 predicted proteins | sample PICome_6_FD_160100 | JGI IMG/M metagenome (GOLD analysis project Ga0213865, IMG submission 160100) | Coastal seawater microbial communities near Pivers Island, North Carolina, United States - PICO282 | ecosystem: Environmental > Aquatic > Marine > Coastal | place: USA: North Carolina | collected...
AAATAAAAACAGCAGGAACAGGTTCAATTGATTTTTATTTTCCATACTTAACCTTATCAGGAAGTGGATTAACTGTAACTGCTGATCCAACTCCATTTTCAGGTAGTACTTTTATTTCTTATAATGGGAATTTTGATACCCAAGTTGCTAATGAAGCTGGAGCTAGTGATGTATTAAAATTAAGTGCCCAATCTGCCTCAAGAGATGGAGCTTATCATTTTAATGAAACAGAAGCAGAAAACTTTAAAGCTAATAATCCTGATGGTGTACCTGGAGAACCCCCTTCAATCCCTACAAATGTAACCCTTGTATCAGTTGGTACTATTTTTATGGAGTATGAATTATCCCATAGTATTGGTTTAGATATTTCTGCCTCTATGCAATATGGTTCATCTTCACAATTTACAAATAACACTCAAACTACCATTAGTGTGTATAGAACTGCTAGTGCAGGTAGTGGGGTTTTAAATTATACTCCTAAATTTGGATTTAGTATGAATCCATCAAATGATGGAAATAATGCTTTAATGTTTAGACCTGTTCTTAAATCAACAGAAGCAGATTTTGGGTATTATCTTGGATCATCTTCTTTATCTTTAGTAGCAGGATTTGATGTTGAATATGATTTAGGTGATGAAGTTGTAACACAAACAGAATTTGAAACCTTTAGTATAGATCTTAGTGTACCTGCTCAAAATGCTGGAAGTTTAACTGGTGGGTTTAATTCATTTACTTCATCTCTAAGTACCCCAACAACAAGTACAGTTGATATACAAGTAAATTTAAAAGTAACAGGTTCAGATGGAGACGGAGCTTATGAAAGACTTATAACAAGTTCTAATGCTTTAGTAGGTCAAGATATCTATGAAGGAGTTACTTTCACATTCCCAGATAGTCCAATATTAAATATAATTAATAGCAATAGTCAAAGTACAGATTCTGATACTACTATTACTAGACAAAATGATATGTACTTCATAGAATATTCTATGAGTAACTTTACAGATAATGCAGATGATATTACTGTAGATTTTCTAGAAAATGGAGATACAGGATCTAAAATTATATTAACACATTCATTTGAAGAAACTAGTACTGGATATAATTTAACAGCTTCTGTTTATGTAGAACAATTTAATTCTGAAACAGGGCAACCTATAAGAAATGCTTTTACACAAACCCCATTTATAATCCCTAATACAACTTCTTCAGGATTTATAGAAGCATCAGGTTCATTTACTGGTCCATTTAATCAAAATGACATTTTTAGATTAGCAACCAGTGTTCAGAAAAATTTAGGATCAGGATTAACTATTACCTCATATACAATGAGTTTATATCCTTCAACTTCTATTGATAGTGTAATTACTGAATCACAAATTGGATATGATATATACAATCCTCCAATTTCTACTAATTTTATTGTTCCAACATTTTTTGGTGTAGATATAGAACCATTTGATAAAGCATTAGATTGTCAACCTACTTTAAACAATTATATAAATGGTAGAAAAAGTAGTTTCTTAATGGATGTAGATTATTCATTTAATACTGGATCACAAAAACCACAAAATTTTGATCTTATATTAAATAATAATGCTACTAAAGCAGAAACCCCAGATTCAAATTATACTAATACTGGTATTGTGAATTCAAAATATGATGGGGCAAAATCAACATCTCAAAGATTAAATGTATGGACCCCTACGGATAGAGGAACCTATGGTAAATCCCCTACAGTAGAAAGCAGAAATGCATTTTTTGCCTATTATAATTCAATTGAAAATTATTATCCATTATTAAATGATACTATTGGATTATACCTTAATTACTTAATAGATAAAGATGGAAATGCAATTCCTCCTAGTTTAGAAGGAAATATATTCCAAGCTACTATTCAAAATACATTCCAAACATCAGATAAAGTTAGTTTAAGTTTATTAACTGGTAGTAAAAAATTACAAATATTAAATGATGAATTTAGTTTAATAAAATTAGGAGTTATACCTACACCTATTTTATATAGTCAAGATGGAGGGCAATCTTATAGTACTAGTATACCAATTTCAAGTTCAAGAAGAATAAGTTTATATGATAATGATGATACTAATTCTTTCTATAACTTAGATTTCATATCAGATGGAGGTAGTCATGATGCTCAATCAAATTTAAGTACCCTTTCTCAGATTCTAAATCCATCATCATCAGTATCCCAAAAAGCTTTTGCTGATGGTCTTCCATACACTAGTAGTAATGGTGTAATTTATTTCCATACTGATGATAGAGGATCAAATAATGAACCATCACAAGAATATTTAGTTAGTTTAGATACTTTATTAGATACAAGTTTCTTAAGAGAATCAGGAGAAATAGAATTAGAAATTAAATTAGCTTTAGAATATGCTCTATCTGGTAGTTTTGCTAGTGCAGTTAACATCCCGCCAACTTTAGAAGATATAGAATTATATGTTTTACAAGGAGGAGAATCTAAACTTTTAGGTTCTGTAGCATTTGGTGAAGACGATGTAGTTAGATATGTAACTGGTAGATTAACTAGAAATACTAGAAGGCAAAGAAGAAAATATGGATTAAATAAAAAAGACAGAAGAATAGGATCTGAAGCTCCTGTAGTTAATAAAAATAATGAAATAGAATTTGTAGTTGAAAATTATGCAGTTGTAGATTTATTAAAAGCAAATGGATATAATACAAAAGATCCAAACTATACTCTACAATGGAGAATAAAAGCCAACTCAGGTGAAAATAAATTTGAACAAAATTATGCTGTTAGATGGAAATTAAGTGCATTTACAAGAGGAAGCTCTAATGTATTATTCCCTGGAGCTACCCCAGAATACTTACCTACTAGAATAAAATTAGAAGGTAATAAAACTCATTTATATGCTGGGGATTACACAGGATCAGCTCCTTATTGGGTATTTACAGGTTCAGCAGGAGGTGGAACAGATATTTTAAGTACTAATATTTTAGTAATGTCTGCTTCTAACATTAATGAAGCATATGGAGAAGATTCATTCCAAGGAATATTACAATATACACCTGGGGCAACACCAAATTTCCCATTAGGAGTAGAACCCGCAGAAACACAATTCCCTGAAGTATCTTATCCATTAGTTTTATATCCTGGGGATGAAATTAGATTTGGTAATAATGAAAATTATAGCTATAGAATTAAAAAAGTTACCCCACCACAAGAAAATGTTGAAGGTGATGGAAAATCTAGATTAAAAATAGAATTAGATAATAATGTACCTGCTAGTGTAGTAAAAGATTTCTTCTTGGTTAGAAGATATATACCTAATGCCAATAGTATGTTACTAGATGCCCAATTCCCATATTTAACAGATGGTTCAGGATCTAATTCAACAGGTATAGCATTCCCTCCTTTCCCTGCAATAGGATTAGAAAATAGTGCTTCAGCAATAATAGTAGATTTAACTAGTAAAGGAATAATAACTTAACATATTTATAACATATAATATTTATATAAAAATTCAAACATGGGATATTTAAACAATTCAGTAATAACAGTTGATGCAATTCTTACTAAAAAGGGTAGAGAATTATTAGCAAAAAACGATGGGTCTTTCCAAATTACTCAATTTGCCTTAGCTGATGATGAAATAGATTATACTCTATATAATCCTAACCATCCCTCAGGTTCTGCATATTATGGTGAGGCAATCGATAACATGCCTCTTCTAGAAGCTTTTCCAGATGAGCAACAAATAATGAAATATAAATTAGTAACTTTACCTAGAGGTACAGCTAAATTACCTGTATTAGATTTAGGATATAGTGCTATTACATTGAAACAAGGAGCTCAGTTAGCAATTACCCCACAAACTTTAAATTACTTAGGCAATGTTCAAACATTTGAATCTAGTGGGTATGCTGCTACTATTGGAGATGTTAGATTATTTAGTAACTTTAATGCTGTAGGAATAGATTCAGCAACTGAAAGTAATAATTCAACTACTACTATTGGAACTAATGTTTCTAAAACAGTAACAGGAACTCAAATTAACTTAACTGCAACAACAGTAAATACTTTATTTGGAACAAATACTCAATTAAGAACTACTATAACAGTAGTTGGATTAGATAGTGGAGCTAGATTATCTATCCCTGTAACAATTACTCAAAACCAATTAACATAATAAGATATGGGCTTTAAAAGATTTGATCCAGAAGATTTTGTTGTAAGTTCAGATACAGTAACTTCAACAGTATGGTCTAATAACGCAGTAGAATTAGATAGTTTTTTTACTTCATCTACTCAAACAGCGGGTAGTTCAGGAGAATATTATATTAATGTATATCAAACAGCTTCTGATGATGCTAGTGCCGCTGTTCAATTTGCTATAGCTTATGCTGATGTTGATGGAGAAGGCACATTATTATTTGATGCTAATGTTTCAGGTAAATCACCTTCAAGAAGTATTTACGGTCAATATAGAACATTACTTTTAGAGGATGAAAATGCTCAATTTGTATTTGGAGATAGCTATTCAGGGAGTTATTTTTATATAATTAGTCCTGATAGAGCAAGATATAAAGAAAAACTTTTACCTGGTTCTTTTAATTTGATATTATCTAGTAGTAATTCAAATTTAGATGTATTACAATTAACTGATAATTCAAATGATGTAACATTACCTACTTTTTATGGTACACAAAGAGCATACCAAATTGTAAGTGGTTCAAATGGTGCCGCTCATACTGGAACAGGATATACTGCAGGCTCAGGATCATATGGTTTATTTTTCCCAGATACTTCAACTATTATTTTAAATGGAGCTGCTTTAGATGATAATTCTTCTACTGGTAATGTAGGTATTAATTTATCAACAGGAAGATCTACTAATACAAATGATAACAACCCAGAAAAATTATTAATTCATATAAATGGGGGATCTTCATTTAAATTAAATTCACAAGAAACTATTACATCTGATTATGTATTTGTTAGAGCAAGAAACTCAGAATTTAATTATACTGAAAATCCTAGTTTTATCTCAGGTTCAACAGGTGAAGTAGTATATAATTATTTTATAGACAATCCACAAACATATGCTACAACTGTAGGAATGTACAATGATAGTAATGAATTATTAGCTGTAGCAAAACTTTCAAAACCATTAATTAAAGATTTTACAAAAGAATCATTAGTAAGGGTTAAACTAGATTTCTAAAAATGGAATGGCATCAGATAATGAGTATAAAGTACAATCTTTTAAAAGATTCGATGCGTCAGACATTTCCATATCTTCATTAAAGACTAACAAAGGGTTTTTATTTGAAGGGGGAGATACTCTAACTGGTTCTGATATTAATGTTGATAGATTTATAGGGACTCAAGGTAATTTCCTTCTCTCTCAATCTCAAACAGGACAAATACCAGGAGAGGAACAATACTCAGTTTTGGTTTATGATTCCATAAAACAACTTTATTATACTAATTATATTTCAGGAAGTGGAGGTGAAATTTCTTTTGCTAACACTGCTAGTTTTAACCCTGATGGTACTATAACTCCATTTTCAGGGTCAGATCCTAGGTATCAAACTAGTTATTATAATTATGAGGGAACAACTTTAAATCCCCAAAAAACATTTAATAGTGAAAGTATAGGAGTTATATCTATTCCTAATAAATTATATGGGGATATTATAGAACCTGGTACTTTTTATATTAATAGTCCTACTAGTGGGGCTTTATATGATGATGGAGAGGGTAGATTATATAGTACTGGGGAAGATGGTAATGGAACTTTTTATGTGGGTAATATCATATATGAACATGGTATTATAACCCTAACTGATCTCCCACCAGGAGAAACAATTCTTCCTACCCCATCACCAACACCATCTATTACTACATCAGTTTCAATAACCCCAACTAAAACACCTTCAGTATCACTTACACCTAGTGTATCTTTAACACCTAGTGTATCTTTAACACCTAGTGTAAGTATTACACCTAGTGTAAGTATTACACCTAGTATAACAAGAACTATATCTATAACACCTAGTGTATCTTTAACACCTAGTGTAAGTATTACACCTAGTATAACAAGAACTCCTTCTAGAACACCTGGAACGTCTCAAACACCATCTATTTCAATATCCCCTTCTAGAACCCCCTCTGTATCATTTACTCCTAGTGTAAGTTTAACACCTTCAATTAGTAGAACTCCATCTAGAACTCCATCTATAACTAGAACACCTAGTGTAAGTATTACTCCTAGTGTAAGTATAACTCCTAGTGTAAGTTTAACCCCTAGTGTATCTTTAACACCTAGTGTAAGTATTACACCTAGTATAACAAGAACTATATCTATAACACCATCAGTATCAATTACACCCTCAATAACTCCATCAATATCAATTACACCCTCAATAACACCATCCAAAACTCCTTTAACATGTTTTAATTATACTGTTACTAATGATAGTGCTGATGATAGTACCCCTATAACCTTTAGATACAAGCCTTGTGGATTCTGTTATAACCCTGATAAATGGATTGAAATAGAACTAGATTTTAGTGACCCAGGAAATAGTGACACAACTACAGTTTGTGCCTGTTCAGGAACAGTAGAATGGGTATCAGGAGGTTTTGCAGGAGATGGATCTGACTTAGGAGTAGTACAAGGTGGAAGTTGTACAGCCCCATCTCCATCAGCCTCAGTTTCAGTATCCCCTTCTAGAACACCATCATTATCAGTTACACCTAGTATATCAACAACACCATCAAAAACACCGTCTGTATCTCTTACACCTAGTGTAAGTTTAACACCATCAGTATCTTTATCACTTACTCCTAGTGTAAGTGTAACACCTAGTGTAAGTTTAACACCTGGTGCAAGTTTAACACCTTCTGTATCCCTTACACCTAGTGTAAGTTTAACACCTTCTGTATCCCTTACACCTAGTGTAAGTTTAACACCATCAGTATCTTTATCACTTACTCCTAGTGTAAGTGTAACACCTAGTGTAAGTTTAACACCATCAGTATCTTTATCACTTACTCCTAGTGTAAGTGTAACACCTAGTGTAAGCTTAACCCCAAGTATTACAAAAACACCTTCAGTATCATTAACTCCTTCAATTACAAGAACCCCTTCTACAACTCCTGCTTTCTTCCTTGTAGGATCTAGAACAGCAGATAATAATAATTATGCAAGTTCAACTAATGCTTGTGCTGGATTTGCTTCTACTGCTTTATATGCTAGTGTAACTACTTTCTCTAGTATTACTAATGGAACTGTTATATATGAAAGCAGTGGAAATGGGGTAGTATTTAATGGTCAATCATATTGGTATGGTATGGCAGCATCAACAGGTTCACCTACAAAAGCAATCCAAATTAATAATGTAGGTACAGTAATTGATACTAGTAATTGTGTAACCCAATCTCCATCAAGAACTCCAAGTATGACAGCTTCACCATCTGTAACTCCTATCCCATCATTAACACCATCAATTTCAAGAACACCATCTATAACTCCTTCTAATATAGCATGTAATGCAATTGATGTTGGTAGAGATGCTCAAATTGCTACTGCTTGTTTAGAAGCTATATCATCTCCAATTACAATTTATTCAAATGAAAGTGGATTAGTAAATGGAGGTACATATTTTGCGTTATCAAGTTGTACTAAAGCATTTAATTCATCTGGAGATTATATTTCAGATGGTACTATATATGGTACTACAAATGCTAGTGGAGTATTTACAGAAATAGGAACGTGTGATCAATAAAAATTAATACTAAAAAATAGTTATAATTAGAATATAATATAAAATATAAATGAGTACTTTTAAAAAGTTTAAGTCCGAAAATATTCAAATTTCACCTTTAGAGGTGAATAGAGGATTTACTTTTTTAAATGGTGATGCTTTAACAGGTTCTGATGTTCAAATTAATAGATTTATAGGAATTCAAGGAGATTTTCTTACAACACAATCTGAAACAGGAGAAATAATAGGAGAAGATCAATACTCAGTTTTAGTTTATGATTCTATAAAACAATTATATTACACTAATTATATCTCAGGTAGTGATGGAGAAATTTCCTATGCTAATACCGCTAGCTTTAACCCAGATGGTACTATCACCCCTTCATCAGGTTCGGATCCAGTATACCAAACTAGTTATTATAACTATGAATCTACTACTTTATCTCCTGAAAAAACATTTAACAGTGAAAGTATAGGAGTAATTTCAATTCCTAGCCAATTATATGGAGATGCCCTTGAACCAGGTTCAGTATTAATTGAAAGTGCTACAAGTGGTAATTTATATGATGATGGAGAGGGTAGATTATACAGTAAAGGTACAAATGAAGTAGGAGGAACTTTTTATGTAGGTAATATCATTTATGAACATGGTATTGTAACTATCACAGATCAACCAGATAATGAATTTGTTCCACCTTCCCCAACCCCTAGTATATCTATTACACCTACAATTTCTAGAACCCCAAGTGTAACACCCTCACTTACCCCATCAATTAGTCTAACTCCATCTGTATCACTTACACCTTCTGTATCCCTTACACCTAGTGTAAGTATTACTCCATCTAATACACCATCAATATCATTAACTCCTAGTGTATCTAGAACCCCTAGTGTAAGTATTACACCTTCAATTAGCCTAACCCCATCCCAAACTCCATCAGTATCTTTAACACCTAGTGTAAGTATTACTCCTAGTATAAGTTTAACACCTTCAATTACTAGAACTCCATCTAAAACTCCTAGTGTAAGTTTAACCCCATCTGTATCCCTTACTCCTAGTATAAGTTTAACACCTTCAATTACTAGAACTCCATCTATAACTCCTAGTATATCTTTAACACCTAGTGTAAGTATTACTCCTAGTATTACAAGAACTCCATCTAGAACACCTTCAATATCCCTTACTCCTAGTGTTAGTATTACACCTTCAATTAGCTTAACCCCATCCCAAACTCCATCAGTATCTTTAACACCTAGTGTGAGTATTACACCTTCAATTACAAGTACCCCTTCTAGAACCCCATCAGTATCTCTTACTCCTAGTGTAAGTATTACTCCTAGTGTTAGTATTACACCTTCAATTAGCTTAACCCCATCCCAAACTCCATCAGTATCTTTAACACCTAGTGTGAGTATTACTCCTAGTATAAGTTTAACACCTAGCAGAACTCCATCAGTATCTCTTACTCCTAGTGTGAGTTTAACACCTAGTATAAGTTTAACACCTAGCAGAACTCCATCAGTATCACTTACTCCTAGTGTAAGTATTACCCCAAGTATTACAAGAACTCCATCTAGAACCCCATCTATATCTCTTACTCCTAGTGTGAGTATTACTCCTAGTGTAAGTTTAACTCCATCTGTATCCCTTACACCTAGTGTAAGTATTACTCCATCTAATACACCATCAATATCATTAACTCCTAGTGTGTCTAGAACTCCTAGTGTGAGTATTACACCTTCAATTACTAGAACTCCATCTGTAACTCCTGGAGCATCTCTAACCCCATCTTTATCTATAACCCCGTCTGTATCCCTTACACCTAGTATAACATTAACCCCTTCTAGAACACCATCAGTATCACTTACTCCTAGTGTGAGTATCACTCCTAGTATTACAAGGACTCCGTCTAGAACACCTAGTGTATCTTTAACACCTAGTGTAAGTATTACACCTAGTATAACATTAACCCCTTCCAGAACACCTTCAGTGTCACTTACACCTAGTGTAAGCTTAACTCCAAGTATTACAAGAACTCCATCTGTATCACTTACTCCTAGTGTATCTATAACTCCTAGTGTATCTATAACTCCTAGTGTATCTAGAACTCCTAGTGTAAGTATTACACCTTCAATTACAAGGACTCCTTCTAGAACTCCTAGTGTATCTATAACTCCTAGTGTGAGTATTACTCCTAGTATAAGTTTAACACCTTCAATTACAAGGACTCCTTCTAGAACACCTAGTGTATCTCTAACACCTAGTGTATCTCTAACACCTAGTGTATCTAGAACTCCTAGTGTAAGTATTACACCTTCAATTACTAGAACACCTTCAAGAACTCCTAGTGTGTCTAGAACTCCTAGTGTGAGTATTACACCATCAATCACAAGGACCCCATCTAGAACCCCATCTGTATCACTTACTCCTAGTGTAAGTTTAACACCAAGTATTACAAGAACCCCTTCTAGAACACCTAGTGTATCTTTAACACCTAGTGTATCTAGAACTCCTAGTGTAAGTATTACCCCAAGTATTACAAGAACCCCGTCTAGAACACCTAGTGTATCTAGAACTCCTAGTGTATCTCTAACACCTTCAATTACTAGAACACCTTCAAGAACTCCTAGTGTATCTCTAACACCTAGTGTATCTAGAACTCCTAGTGTAAGTATTACCCCAAGTATTACAAGGACTCCTTCTAGAACACCTAGTGTGTCTAGAACTCCTAGTGTGAGTATTACACCATCAATCACAAGGACCCCATCTAGAACCCCATCAATATCCAGAACCCCTAGTGTAAGTATTACTCCTAGTATTACAAGAACTCCATCTAGAACACCTAGTGTATCTAGAACTCCTAGTGTAAGTATTACCCCAAGTATTACTAGAACACCTTCTAGAACACCTAGTGTATCTAGAACTCCTAGTGTGAGCTTAACTCCAAGTATTACAAGAACTCCATCTAGAACTCCATCTGTAAGCTTAACTCCTAGTATAACAAGAACACCATCTAGAACACCTAGTGTATCTAGAACTCCTAGTGTAAGTATTACACCTTCAATTACAAGGACCCCATCTAGAACACCTAGTGTGAGTTTGACACCTTCAATTACAAGGACCCCATCTAGAACACCTAGTGTATCTAGAACACCTAGTGTAAGTATTACACCATCAATTACAAGGACTCCTTCTAAAACCCCTAGTGTATCTCTAACACCTAGTATTACAAGAACTCCATCTAGGACTCCATCTGTATCTAGAACACCTAGTGTAAGTATTACTCCTAGTATTACAAGAACTCCATCTAGAACCCCATCAATATCCAGAACCCCTAGTGTAAGTATTACACCTTCAATTACAAGGACTCCTTCTAGAACACCTAGTGTATCTAGGACCCCTAGTGTAAGTATTACACCTTCAATTACAAGGACTCCTTCTAGAACACCTAGTGTAT
>Ga0213865_10002660_pt1 | contig 11198 bp, 8 predicted proteins | sample PICome_6_FD_160100 | JGI IMG/M metagenome (GOLD analysis project Ga0213865, IMG submission 160100) | Coastal seawater microbial communities near Pivers Island, North Carolina, United States - PICO282 | ecosystem: Environmental > Aquatic > Marine > Coastal | place: USA: North Carolina | collected...
TTCAAATGCAAGTTTTATGGTCTCAGGCATTTTATTAAAGTAGTAATCCCTAATTAATTCTTTACCATAATAATTACCACTTGCATCATCCATTAACGTATATCCCAAACTTAAAACTCTTTGGTGAAGATGAACACCATCAAAATAACTACAGTTTGATCCTGTTCCCATGATGCAAACTACAGCTTTTTCATCATTAGAACTTATGGTTGCTCTTACTGCTGCCATAGTATCTTCTTTTACCTCAACATGAGCCTTCAAGAAAATTAACTTTAAAACATGCGTTAACATGAGCCTTGGCTTTTCAGTTCCACAACCAGCACCATAAAAGAAGACATGCGTTACATCATCCTTAAGAGCCATTAATTCTTCGCTCTTATTAATGATTTTGGTCAATTTCTTCTCACTTAGAATAGCTGGATTTAACCCTTTAGTTCTTATTTTTTCAGCTAATCTTTTACCTGTGTTGTCAATAACAATCCAGTCACATTTTGTGGAACCACCATCTGTAATTAATATCATAAAGCCAAAACTTAAAAATTCCGCAGGAGACCTTAATTCAAAGACCTACGGAATTTTTGAATTAATACTAATTTGTTATAGATTGTTAATTCTTTGAGCTAAATCAACCATCTTGTTTGAATATCCAAACTCATTATCGTACCAAGAAATTAATTTAAAGAAATTTGAATTAAGTTCAATTGAGGCGTCTGCATCAAAAACACTTGTTCTTTCTTCACTTACAAAATCTTGAGATACAACAGCCTCATCTGTATAACCTAAAACACCACTCATAGATTCATTTGCTGCTTTTTTCATTGCATCTTTTATTTCCTCTAATGAAGTAGCTGAATTTGTTTTTACTGTTAAATCTACAACAGAAACATCCGCTGTTGGCACTCTAAATGCCATACCTGTTAATTTACCATCTAATTCTGGAATAACTTTCCCCACTGCTTTTGCAGCACCTGTAGATGACGGTATAATATTAACAATTGCTGAACGACCTAATCTGTAATTTTTTCGTGAAGGTGCATCTACCGTATATTGAGTAGAAGTTGCAGCATGAATTGTTGTCATTAATCCCTCTTTAATCCCAAAATTATCTTCAATGACTTTGGCAATAGGTGCTAAACAGTTTGTAGTACAAGATGCATTAGACACAATATTATGTCTTGATGTTAATTTATCATCATTTACACCCATAACAAACATTGGTGCATCTTTACTTGGTGCAGAAATAACTACTTTTTTTGCGCCACCATCAATATGATATTGTGCCGTTTCTAAAGTTGTAAAAATACCTGTACACTCTGCAACAACATCAGCTCCTACTTCATCCCATTTCAAATTTTTAGGATCTTTTTCTGCTGTTATTCTAATTGTTTTTCCGTCAACAACTAAGTTTCCGTCTTTAACTTGAATGTCTCCATCGAATCTACCATGAACTGAGTCATATTTTAAAAGGTAAGCTAGATGTTCTACATCTAATAAATCATTTATCGCAACAACATCTACATCATCTCTTTTTACTGTTGCTCTAAAAACAATTCTACCTATTCTACCAAATCCGTTTATTCCTAACTTTAAGTTTGACATTTTTTTATAATTTAATTTATTGTGTTCTAAGTTTATATTGACATTATATCTGAAACTCTAAGAAGTTCCATATTTATTTTAGATTTACCTTTTACAGCTTGATCAAAAGGTGTCAACTCCATGATGTCATTTTTTAATCCAACCATGAAATTACTTTTACCAACTATTAGACTTTCTACAGCCTTTACTCCCATTCTACTTGCTAATACACGATCAAAACAAGATGGTGATCCGCCACGTTGCATGTGACCTAAAACAGATACTCTGACTTCGTATTCCGATAGGTTTTGATCTACATAGTCTTTGAGTTCAAAAACATTTTTACCTATTTTATCTCCTTCAGCAACAACAACTATACTAGACGATTTTCCGGATTGCTTACTTCTTCTCAAGGATTCTAACAATCTATCTAATCCTAAGTCCTCTTCTGGTATAAGAATCTCTTCTGCACCTGCTCCTACACCTACATTAAGAGCTATATGCCCAACATCTCGCCCCATAACTTCAATAAAGAATAACCTATTATGAGAACTTGCTGTATCTCTAATTTTATCAATTACATCAACAACTGTATTTAGAGCTGTATCATAACCTAATGTATGGGTGGTACCGAAAATATCATTATCAATAGTACCAGGTATTCCCATTACAGGAAAATTAAATTCCTGATTAAATATCATAGCACCTGTAAAACTGCCATCACCACCAATAACTACAAAAGCATCAATCCCTGCCTTTGTTAATTGATTGAAAGCTTTTTGTCTTCCTTTTTTTGTTCTAAATTCTTGTGAACGAGCGGACTTTAATATAGTTCCTCCTTTATTAATAATTCCCTTAACACTGCGTGCGTCCATTTTTACAAAATCGCCATCAATCATTCCTTCATAACCTCTGTAAATTCCAAAACATTCAACGTTGTGAAAAGCGCATGTTCTTACAACAGACCTAACAGCAGCATTCATTCCTGGAGAGTCTCCTCCAGATGTCATTACTCCAATTTTTTTAATGGTTTGTAACATTTTTTAATTTATTTCCAGTAAAACTAATAAACAATCTATACAATAATGTGACTATTATCATAAAATAAAAAGTGTGAAAACAATTCAAACGTTTTCGTTGATAAGTATTTAATAAAATGAAAAAAATTAAAAGGATTCTCGTCTATGATTTCGTCTTTTTCTTTTTCATAGACATATATTCAGGCATAAAATCATCATCCGTTTTTCCATTTATTTCCTCCGTAGCTTTAACCTTTTTATCCTTTCTGTTTTTACCAGAAAAAATAATCTGAATGAGTTCTTTGAAAGTATCAAACTCTACATTATATGAAAGACCAATTCCTTGAGTATAACCAATTTCTTCACCAAAATTTCTTATCGTGTTTTCTCTATTAAATACTTTTGCTCTAAACGTTCCGTCTTCGTTTAGCAACCAATCTATTTGCACATCACCAGTTATTGTGGTTTGTTGTGCGCTACCAAACGGTACACCCAACTTACCATTTACCAAAATTTTATCGCTAATTTGAGTTTGAAGTGTAAGACCAAATCTATTGTCCGTTTGCAACTCTGGTGTGTTTTCTCCCAACTCTACATCAATACCAACATTGAGGTTGTCATTATCACTGCTAATTATATTATTTACTATACCAGATAATCTCTCTGATATTGTACCTGTGAAGTTCACTCCTCTTATACCATTAGAAAAACTGCCTGTACCTAAAAGTGTTAAGGCTTGATTGTTCCTTTCATCTTTTGATGACAACCTATAATCTAACTCAGATTTTACTGTTGATGATACATTAGGAAATCTCAAATCAAAATCTGGTTGTGGCTGTTCTAAATCACCTGTAAGATAAATATCTACCTCCACAGGTATTCTCTGTGTTACCGGAGTATCTAAAAGAACTGATGGATTAGCGGTTGTTTTATAAATGGCTTTTAAGTTTATTTCAGCACCCATAGGATCACCTTCCCATGCTATACTTCCACCTTGCTCAACTTCAAATTTCTTTTCAACAAAACCACCATATTTAAAATTATAGATTCCTTCAAACACCGAAAAATCTCCCCACATATTAAAAGTGCCATTAGTATTTATTAGAAATTGTAATCCACCTTTTCCATTTCCTTTTATTGTACTTCCAGCCTCTTTGTCAATTACAATTTCAATAGTTGCATTTTGGTTAACATCTAAATCAAAATCTAATTCCAAACCTTTTATTTCAATTTGTTCGATTACTTCACCATTTATCATTGCTTGCTTTTCTTCAGGTGTTAAAAAATGAATGAAAGTGTTGTCACCAAAACTTTCGGAATCATTAAGCGGTATATTAAAAACTGTTCCTTGTGCTGTGCTCCCAACTACTTTAATAACGAGTTGGTCCGTTGGACCTTTAATAGTTGCCTCACCTGTAACAAAACCATCACCATAATATAAGGATTCCTCCTCCTCTACTGTGTTTAAAACAAGTAATCTATCCGTATTTAGTTCTAATCCTAATTCCCAATCCGAGAAGTTATTATGCTCAATAAATCCGTTTAAATATCCTTGAGAGAAAAACTTAGAATCTGTCATAGCAACGTTATTAAAAATAAACTGCTGTTCTTGTAACGTTACTTTAGAATCAAAATCAAAACCATAATCTACATTTAAATATGGTATGGATAAACCTGCCCTGTCAAGCAATAATTCACCATCTATACTTGGTTTGTTCAAGTTTCCTGTAACTTTGGCACTGCCAGACACTAATCCTCTTATATTACTGATTACTCCTTCACCTAAGGGATTTAGAGGGTCTAATAAAAATTCATAAAAATCAACATCTAAATTTATACTTGGATTATACTTAGAAACATCAATTGCACCAATTGCACTGAACGATTTTAAATTATCATTAACCAATGTAATATCAACTTCATAATTGGTTATTGAGTTATTCCCTTGAATTTTTGCAGTTAAATTTCCTAAATCATAATTATTAACAAATAGGCTACTAACCTCAAGGTCTGATTTTGGTAAGTAGATCCCATTATTTTGTTCAATATCAATTTTACCATTTACCACTCCTTGAAGTGCCAAACTATCAATTCTTGGTGTAATTTTAACGAGTTCGACATTGTTGAAATCCACTCCTAATTTTTTGTTGCCACCTTCATTTAGTGAGCCAGCAACCAGGATTTCTTCTCTTCCTTGGTTAATCCTTAAAGGGAAAATATTAAAATTCTTAAAATCCCTATCAAATATAATTTTGTTTAAAGTATCCTTGTCAGAATTAACTTCCCATTCAAAATCCTTAAAAAGAATATCAGATTTTCTAAACCCAATTATTGATTTATTTTCATCATCAATTGTGTAAAACAAATTGAGGTCAAAATTGTCTCTGTTTTTTGTACCACCTTTAAATTCAGTTTTAATTAATAAAGTGTCACGTTTCGTTACATTAATTAAGGAAAAATCAGAAGCATTATAAATTCCTGCACTTAGACTATCTATCTCAATGTAAGTATTGTAAATAGGGTTACTATTATCTACCGTAAGCAAAATGTCATTTGCAAAATACTTTTGAAACTTAATCTCTGGTGAATTAAATGTTAAGTCAAAACCCTTTTCATCAGATTCAATCTTTCCTTCAATAAATGTGTTTTTACCTAAATATAAATCTTTGTAAAAGACCGCCGCTATTTTTGAATATATATTGAATTTAAAATTGAGATACTGACCTGCCTTTACTTCATTAGGTATATAATTAGTATATATACTACCCAAAGAATTTTCAACTAACTTAAGAATATCCCTTATTCTATAATTGCCAGTAATTGTACCACTGACAATGTCTGGTGAGTTAACTGATAACGTTCTTTTATCATCGTCAAAAGAGGAAACTATATCGAAATCTTCAAAACGATAGTTTCCATCTTGATTCTTATAGGTTGTATTTTTAATATTTATAGCTCCTGTAGCATTATCATAACTAGAGCCCAGTGCCGTCATTCTTACCTTTCCTATAAATTCTGACAGGCTATCTCTGGTTACAAAATTTAATGTCTTTAAATTGGCATAACCAACATTAGCATTAAAATCAAAATTCTTTAAATCACCAGAAAAATCTGCTAATCCATTAAAATCTAATTGAAGGTTCGGGTCCTTTGCCATGAGTATTCCATTAAATACTTTATTGCCTAAGTCTCCCTCAATAGTTATATTTTTATAATCGTAGTCATTATAATTTAAATTGTATACATCTCCTTTTACATCTGTTCTAAGATTGTCAATTCTAAATCCTTTACCGTCTAAATCTAAATTAGCCGAAATGTTTTTAAATAATGGATCATTAATCAATACACCAATATCAAATTCATCAAATACTACATTGCCTATATAACTTGCATCATCAATATCATCAATATTTGTAAGTTCTAAGTCTGAATCAATTAAACCTAAATCTGTATTAATCTTAATTTTTGCATCTACTGAAGTTTCTGTTATGTAAGAACTACCACTGATTCTAAAATTACCAACATTTGAAAAAACCGTTGGTATAGAATTACCCAATATTCTCGGCAATAACGCAGTAAGATCATTATAGTTTGATGCTAGATTTTTAAATCTCCCATTTAGTGTAAAGGTGTGAGGCTCTCTATTGAATAAATTTTCAAAGGTAATATCACCAATAATTTTCGTATTTCGAGTTGTGCTAATATTTAAATTTGTTACCTCTAAACTATTCAATGTCCCTTTTAAATCTGCATTAAGCTTTGCTTTTTGATTAACACCAAATTCATCGAAAAACACATTTAATTCGGTTAAGGAAACTTCAGAATCATTAAAGCTAGCTAATACGTTCACCTTATCAGTAAAGTCTTTTAAATCTTCTCTTTTGTAATCAAATCTAAGATCTCCTTTAAGCTCCGATGCTTCAGTCTTAATGTTTAAATCATCGAAAATCATATGGCTCCTTGTGTATTCAAAATTTGCCATGAGATCTTCAACCTTAATACCTCTGCTGTCAATAAAACTAAATTTATTGATACGAGAGCTTACGTCTGGTCCATTGATTAAAAAATTGGTTGTATTAGCATTTAGGTCGCTAAACACAAAAACTTCAGGGTCATCAAGATTTTCGTCTGAAAGTCTAAAGATGCCATTCTCAATTGAAACATCACTTGAGGAGAAAAGAAATTTACTTGGTCCAACCCTAGGATTGTCATCATCGAACCTAGCTACAAAAATATCTAAATTCGTATCTTCTTCTCCTTCATAAGTTTTTAGGTTAAAGAATAAATCCTGAATGTCTATATCTCCAAAATTCAATTTGCTGTTATACAGATTTCTAAAACTTATAATTGAAGTATTGAGTTCACCAATGCTTATGAGTGTATCCTTTTTATAATCCCTTATTAGAATTTCTTTGAGCTCAACATCGCCGTTTAATTGAAGACCTACCTTGCCAATATTTATATCTGTATTAAAATCGTCATTTAACCGTGTAGTAGCATATTTACCTAGTTTGGTTTGTACTGCAGGAATTGCCAGAATTAAGAATATAATAAGGAAAATCAGCAGAATTATACCTGCAATTTTCCCAAATATTTTCAATACTCTTTTGATAGAATTTATGCTTAATTATGAATGAAATCTTCACTACCTTTGTCTATACAGTACGTTACAAAGTATGGTTCTAGACTATATCGGTAAAATTAACAATTATTGTGCCTAATATCCGCTATGAAAAACGAAAATATTTATATCCTTGGCATAGAGTCTTCATGTGATGATACTTCAGCAGCTATACTATGTAACGATAAGATTTTGAGTAATGTTGTTGCGAACCAAAAAATACATGCGGCATATGGTGGTGTAGTACCCGAATTAGCATCAAGAGCTCACCAACAAAATATTGTACCAGTTGTACACCAAGCTATAGAAAAAGCCGGTATTTCTAAAAAACAACTTAGTGCTATAGCATTTACAAGAGGTCCTGGTTTAATGGGATCATTACTCGTTGGTACCTCCTTTGCAAAATCTCTTGCTTTTGGTCTCAATATTCCCTTGATTGATGTTAACCACATGCAAGCTCATATTCTTGCTCATTTTATTAGTGAAGAAAACCACAAAAAACCACCTTTTCCATTCCTAGCAATGACGATTTCAGGAGGTCACACCCAAATAGTTAAAGTGTCTAATCATTTTGAAATGGAAGTCTTAGGAGAAACTATTGATGATGCTGTTGGAGAAGCTTATGACAAAAGTGGTAAAGTACTGGGCTTGGGTTATCCTGCAGGACCAGAAATTGATAAACTTGCGCAATTAGGCAATCCAAAAGCATTTAGATTTACTAAGCCAAAAGTCGATGGTTTAAATTTTAGTTTTTCAGGTTTAAAGACCGCCATTTTATATTTCGTTCAACGAGAAACTAAAACAAATCCAAATTTTGTGAAGGACAACCTGAATGACATCTGTGCTTCTATACAGTATACCATTATTGGAATTCTCATGGATAAATTAAAATTGGCCGCAAAACAAACTGGCATCAAGCATATTGCTATTGGTGGTGGCGTTTCTGCTAACACAGGCATAAGAAAAGCATTAGAGGATGCAGAGCATAAAATTGGTTGGACTACATATATCCCAAAATTTGAATATACTACAGATAATGCAGCTATGATTGCTATTGTTGGTTATTTAAAATATTTAGAAAAAGATTTCTCAGATTTTGATGTTATGGCGACCGCAAGACTGAAAATTTGAATTGTTAAAACATCTGTTGATAAGCCTTACTAGTTTCCTTCAAACCAATGTTAAATTTTAGTTGCTTTGTGTTTAAATCAATCTCAAATCAATAATGAAACAACTTTTAATTGTCCTTTTTATTTTGCCACTTATATGTGGTAGTCAAGAAAATTTTGGTGTAGAATTAGATTCCATTCTATCCAAAGAGGATGCTAAAACATTTATTAAATCAAATAAAGATGTCAAGGGTAAAATTATAGTTTTCAATAAAGAGAAACATAAAACCCAATTGGCAGAAGATTTATTTAAACTTTCAAAGGGTGACAAAAAAGTTGTTAAGTCAGAATATAACAATACCTACTATAAAATATTAGATAAGGAAAAAAAATCTCATAACAGAGTAAGTTATATACTCTTTGATGGTAAAAAAATGACTCCTTCTGAAATCAATAGCAAGCGTACAAAAATTGTTGCATTGTATAAAAAAGGACATAAATTCAAAGACTTGGCTAAAATGTACTCCATGGATCTTAATGCAGGTAGAGGTGGTGATTTGGGTTGGTTTGAAGATGGTAAAATGCCTCCAGATTTTGAAAATGCAGTGAAATCGCATAGCACTAAGGATATTTTTACATTAGATATAAATGATAGGAATTGGTACTATGTGATATTAAAAACTCACGACACAAAAAAAATTGAAGAGATAACTGTTTTAAGATTTTCTGAAACTAAGTAATAATGCAACTTTTTTATAATTCTAACATTGCCGAAAGTGATGCTTTTTTCAACTTTGACAAAGATGAAAGCAAGCACATTGCAAAAGTACTACGCAAAAAAGAAGGTGATACTTTGTTTATAACAAATGGAAAAGGCTGGTTATTTGAAGCCCAATTAACAGAAAGCAATAACAAAAGTTGTACAGTAGAAATTATTTCTAAAAGCTTTAAAGAAAAAAGGAGTTTTTCAGTTCATTTAGCAGTGGCACCTACCAAAATGAATGACCGTTATGAGTGGTTTTTAGAAAAGGCCACAGAAATTGGTGTGGATACAATAACACCTATTATTTGTGATCAAAGTGAACGAAAAGTAATTAAGACTGAGCGTTTTAAAAAGATATTACAATCTGCAATGAAGCAATCACTTCAGCACTATTTACCAGTTTTAAATGCGCCAATTAAGTTTCAAGACTTTATTAAGAATAATAATTCAGAGCAAATGTTCATAGCACATTGTGAAGACACAAAGAAAACCAATCTAAAAAATTGTATCGAATCTGGAAAAGATTACTTGATATTAATTGGGCCAGAAGGAGATTTTAGTGTTAAAGAAATTCAAATGGCATTGCAACATGAGTATATTCCTGTAACTTTGGGAGATACACGATTAAGAACAGAAACGGCAGCAATATTGGCTTGTCATACTGTTGCTTTGTTGAATTCATAACTATGAAATCTTATACTTTTTTAATGATATTATTTTCCGTTTTTTTTGTGCATGCACAAGAAGTTGCGGTTTTAAAATATAAAGGAGGTGGCGATTGGTATAGTAACCCAACTGCCCTACCCAATTTGGTTAAATTTTGCAATGATAATATTGACACCAACATTAATGAAAGAACTCAAACTGTTGAGGTTGGAAGCATAGATATTTATCAATTTCCGTTTTTACATATGACAGGTCATGGCAATGTTTTTTTTAGTGAAGACGATGCCGATAATCTACGGAAATATCTTCTCTCAGGAGGTTTTCTTCACATTGATGACAATTATGGCATGGAACCATATATTACGAAGGAACTTAAAAAAGTGTTTCCAAATAAGGAATTAATTGAAATGCCTTCAAACCATCCGATTTTTAATGTAGCTTATAAGTTTCCAAATGGGTTACCAAAAATTCATGAACATGATGGTAAGACACCAAAAGCAATGGGTCTATTTCATGAAGATAGACTTATTCTACTTTTTACTTTTGAAAGTGACCTTGGCGATGGATGGGAAGACCAAGAGGTTCATAATGACCCTGAAAATGTAAGGGAAAAAGCTCTAAAAATGGGAGCAAATATCATCAAATATGCATTTGAGAATTAAATAAAATATCGTTGCAACTCACTCACAATACCAACAAATTTATTCCGATTAAGTTTCCTATTACCTTGATCTGCGAGAATGTATCTAACGCACCCAATATTGGGAGTTTATTTCGTATTGCTGATGCTATGGGTATAGAAAAACTTATTTTCTGCGGTAACAATATTCCGTTAGGCAAACGAATGACAAAAACTTCTCGTTCTACAGAGAATTATGTTGATTTTGAAGTTTATGAATCAATCGAATCTGTCATTGATAGATTTAATTCTCATTACCTAATTGCATTAGAAATAACAGAAAATAGCCAAGCAATTCATGCTCTAAGTATAGGTTCAAATAAACCAATAGCCTTAATTATTGGCGATGAAAACTATGGGATTTCAGAAAGTGTCCTAAAGAAATGTGATGATATATTCCACATAGATATGTATGGCAACAATAGTAGTATGAATGTGGTTACTGCTACTAGTATTGCGCTATACGAAATCACCAAACAATTTAATTCTTGAGATAGAATTTAGCTATATTTAAACCATGAATTCAAAAGTTGTAGCAAACGGTATATTAAGAGCTGTAGGGATAATCTTAGCAGTTGCATCAGTTCTGTATTTTCTATATCAGATACAATCAGTAATTGTTTACATAGCTGTTGCAGCTGTTATTTCGCTAATTGGTAGACCGATTGTACTCTTTTTAAGGCGAAAGCTAAAATTTAACAACACATTCGCTGTGGTTGTAACAATGGTTCTATTAATTGGCCTATTTGTTGGGTTAATAGGA
>Ga0213865_10002661_pt1 | contig 11198 bp, 7 predicted proteins | sample PICome_6_FD_160100 | JGI IMG/M metagenome (GOLD analysis project Ga0213865, IMG submission 160100) | Coastal seawater microbial communities near Pivers Island, North Carolina, United States - PICO282 | ecosystem: Environmental > Aquatic > Marine > Coastal | place: USA: North Carolina | collected...
CCTATTATAGCAGCGGGTAAAGCAAATAAATTACAAACAGCTATTGTAATCTCACTTGGTTCACTATCGCTATACCAGAATAAGTTTTTAAACCTTGATAAACCTTTTTTCATACTAAGTTAATTAATTAAACTAAGTCTTGCGTGTTGTCAGCTACTAACTGAGATACTTCGTTACTGGTTAAAACAGCGTTGTTTGGATATGATAACCCTTCACCTAAACTAAGTAGGTAAGAAACTTCACCATCCAGCCAACTAGCTGTCATTTCAACTATATAGTACTGAGATCCTTCGACCTTTACATTTATAACTGTACCGTACAAAAACTTATTGTCTTCAGCCATTTGAGCGTATGTAGTAGGAAGGAGCTGAACTAAAGCCCCTTCTTCATCGTACTCCGGTCTTCTATATCTACTAAAAATATCTGGTAGATTAGAGTTGTATGTTTCTTCGTTTAAACAAATGTATATATTTCCTTTCATAATATTAATTTGTATGCGCTGATTTTGTTGCGTTAAAGTTTTGTTGTATTTCAGTAAGTGATAGTTCTCTTTCGTAAAACTTAATATCATCAATTAAATCGTAATATTTTCTATCATTACCACTTTCATCCCAGCCTATTATTTTATTACCGTTATTTATTAAAGAATTAGTGTTAGTCGCCGTACCGTCTAACGCAACAACCCATTGACCGCTGCCATCTACCCTGCTTGTGTAAAGTTTACAAGAGCCAGTAGTTACTTCTCTTGTTAAAGCAAAGTAAAACCATTCGCCTTGCGTGTAAGTTGTTGAGCCATTTATTTCAGTACCACTTATCCAAGCGCTTACTACATTATTCCCATTATATAACCGAGAATTAACAGAGAAATCATTTTGAGCTGTCGCTGCTATTCCGTTACAGTAAATAGTATTAAGTGAACTTCCACCTGCTTGTTGAACATATTTCCACTTTGCCCAACCACATATAGAAAAAGCACCACCATTTTGCGTACTACTCCCAGGTATGTCAAAATCGTTATCATCTAACAACTCTGCATAACCAGTACCGTCTAAATTTAAAGAGACGTTCCTTGTTTCAACATCGTTACCTAAAATATCTTTACCTATTATAGGTAGAGTCTCTTCAGCAAAATTCCCGTAAGTAGGGAAGTAACGTGTTAAACCACCTTCTTGCAATTGTGGTCCGTAAATTAAAACCTCTGTTAGAGTTGTACTACCTCTAAAATCAACTGCGTAAAAGTGCTCGTTACCGTTTGCGTTACCATCAACCTCAAACCTCTGCCACTGTTCAGTTAAATTAAATTGCGAACTATTATATCCGTGATAATTACACAGAGTAGTAGTTCCAGTTCCAGAAACGGTTCTAGCCCAAATACTTTTTGTTTTACCCTGAGCGTTTATACCGTCGTTATAGTAATTACGCGCAAAAAGATAATCACTACTACCGGCAGAAGTAATTTTCCAAGCATTGTTGTTTCCATTCGGATCTTCGTAACCACCTTCAACGCTAACCTCATTATGAGTCCAATAGATTGGATTACTTAATGAGTTATCAAAATGTTCACTATAACGAATTAAATTTCTAGTTACTTTATTACCTGTAAACTGTTCTACATCAGGAGTTTTTATCAACGTAGAGTTTGTCACTGATAAACCGTTGGTTTTGCGGTAGGCAGATGCAGTTGTGCCAGATTCAACTTGCGCACCCCATATATATATGTCAGAAATAAAAGTATCTCCATCATTTACAATTGTTGCTTGATTACCAGTAAAAGAGTTTACCTCAAATCTTTGCCAGTCATTAGTTGCAGTTAAAGTTGATGAGGCAGTAGTGCCGTCGTAAAAATTAAAGTCGGTATTGCTACTATCTGTTTTCTTTACCCACATAGAAAAAACTCTACCAGAACCAGCTGCGTAAGTAGGCGATTGTAAAAATGTACTACCTTGCGCTGGTAAAAGCAATCTATAAACACCAATAGTTCCGTCTGGTGCAACCACATCACTTTCGTAAGTCAAAGTTGCGTTTGATCCAAGCGTCCATTCTGTAAAGTCCTCACTATACTCAATTAAATTACTCCCTTTACTCCAGTTCATCATACCTAATTGTGGTATTCTTTCTTGACTATCTTCCCAATCAGCGCCTAAAATAGTACCATCATTATTAGTGTCGTTATCGTAAGATGTACCGTTTATGTTGTAAACTTCTTTTACTGATATGTTGCTAAACTTTATTGTCGTATTGTTAGACGCATTTCTAATTAAAAAATAAGCGTTAGAGTCAGGTTCTAGATAAATCACATGTGTACCTACATTGTTAGGTTGGTTACCAGTAAAACCAGAGGACCCTAGAAAAAAGTTTATATTAGCGTTGTTTTCATTTTCATAAATAGTGTAAGTCACTTTGTAAACTGAGCTTTGATTTAAGTATAGGTAACCAGAATCGACTCCATTTGTAGCCCAAACTCTACCATCAAAACCTTCTCCATCGTCGTTGTTTACTAAGTTTAAAACACCGTTTGATATATTTGAAGGGTCTGTGTCCGAAGTTCTCCAACCTAAAGTATAAGAATCACTAACAATTTGACCATTTATTGAAAAGTCTCCATTAGTAGTAAGTTCTCCTCCAATCAAAGGTGCTGAATCGTGAATAACAGATCCAGAGCCCTCACTTAAATGCCACCAAGCTTTTAAGTTCCTTAAATGAATATCGCTAGATAAATTATCTGTAACTAAGTTTTGGGGGTTTGCATAATCGTAAGTAACGTCGTCAGAGCTCCAAGCTTTATCGTATACTTGAAGATCACTTAAATAACCACCATAATGATTACTATTAGAGGTATCTTTTGCCGCTATACTTCCTCGTGTTTTACCCGATAAGTTTAAAGGTTTAGTTAGTAACCTAGGATCGCTTAACAAAACCCCATTAGAATAAACGCTAACATAATTATCTTTATCTATAGAAACAACAACTCTTTGCCAGTGATTTGGTGTAACTTTCCAATTAGGATCGTTAAGTAAGCCGTATTCACTAGCTGTTTCGTATTGAACCACTCTCCATAGGTTTTGGTTTACCCCTATAAAAAATCTACTAGAGGTGCCTAAGTCTATTATCATGTCAGACGATGTATCTGCGTTACCATCAGGTTTAGCCCAAAAAGCAAAAGTAGCTTCGTCCGTGTCTACGTTAAAACCATCTATGTTAATATCGTCATTACTACCGTCAAAATGTAAACACTTACCAGTCTTTAAAATAGCATTGTTATCGTTGCCCGATATGTCTGGGGTTTCTTGTGTCGCTAATTTTACTGAAACGTTTGTAAGTTTACCAGTAAAACCAGAGGGGTCAAAATATAAATATCTGTTTCCAGTTGATTCTATGTATAGAGTGTATGTATCATCAGAATTAAATTGAGTTGAGTTAATGTCAGATAATCCTACTTTAACATGTCCTTGAGTAACATCTTGTAATGTAAATGTAATTTTGTATTGTAATCCTACCGCTGATGCAACAGGTAAACTTGTATGTAAATTGTTATTTGCATTGTCAGCTACTGCAAATCCATTTGATATACTCCATTGTCCTTGCCCTAAATTCCAATCGCTATTAGTAGCAAAATCGCCATTCGTAACCAACTCACCCCCCAAATGTTCCGCACTGGTAAACGGTAACCGCATTTTTAACCCATCAGTTACGATCCTTTTTATAAAAGATCCAACCCTGCTAGATATTAATGTTATAGTATTTAAACCTAACATAATCTACCCGTTATAAGCTAATACCTTACCAGAAGAAATAGTTACGCTAGTAAACTTACCAACAATAGTCATACCAGCTGGTAAATCTACAGTAGTTAAATTTTCACCATTAGTAGCTACGACACTTACCGTAGCGTCAGCTATAACCTGAACAGCATTGTAGTTACCACTAGTACTATCGCTACCGCTTAAATATACAAAACCTTTTTGTCCGAAAGCCGCTTGCTGGTAGTTACCAGGATTTGCTAAATTTGAATAACCCATTTTTTATGTTTTTTGAAATTAATAAAACTCACTAAGTGAGGAAAAAGGAAACAAGTCCTCACTTTAAACTATTACATATTAACCACTACAATTAAAAATAGCCACCCAAAATGGATGGCTATTAATATATATAAATTAAGTATTTCTACTTAAGCTTTTTCTCTATTGAGTTTAAAACTTCCATACCTTCGTCGGTTTTAAACCAAGCAGCTAGCGCTGAGTATGGGTGTTCATCAAAAGGAACTGTCATTAGTTTTCTATTATTAGTTGACCAAAGGAATGTTCTATTATCATCAGATAGTTTAATAATACCTAACTCAACAGCTTTTATACCTGTATTTCTTAAATGAACATTATCGTCATTAATCAATTCTAATAACAAAGAAGGATTGTTTCTAGCGAATACAATCAAATCTCTTTTAAGCTCCTTAGAACTCATGTTTTTAACTTTAGATCCGACCTCAACTCTCAATATAGCTTCAGCTTGATCTATGTCCATATCCATAGCAGCGTTTAAAGCTTCTATTTCTAATTCAAACACTTCTAAATCATCTTGAGCTTGAACCGCTTCATCAACCTCATAATATATTTTGTCTTTATAAGGGTGATACAGTGATAGTAGTTTTTGAAGAGTCTGCTTGTTTTTAGGTACGTGTAAGATACCGTCATAAAAAACTATATGAGCTAATCTAGCGTCACCTTTAAACTCATCAACAAAAACGCTTCTTTGGTTTAAAGTGTATTTTAATTCTCTTTCGTAACCAGCTTCTTCGTCAAAGTAGTATATGTTACGTGATTTTATAGATCTACTTAAAGGCGTGAAAGGGCCTTTTAATGCGTAAGTTCTATCTTTTATTTCCCAAGTATTGGTTGGTACCTTTACTTTAGTTGGTTTGATCTCAACTTCTTCAACTACCTTAGTTGCTTTGGTTGATTGTTTTTTAGTTGCCATAATATAAAATAAAAAAAAATTAATAAATAAAGGAAAGGGTTTTACCCCTCTCCTTCATAGTAAGTTGGTTATATATTAAGAGTATGAACCTTTAAATATAACAAAGTTATTAGCGCCTTGAACTACTAAACATCTTTCAGATAAGTAGTTTACTTCCATAGCATCCAAATCAGAAGTCGTAGCTCCAACAGAACCTGTAACCCAAGTTTTGTATTGACGAGACTCAGTTTGAGAAGCTCGGTAACGTACGTGTAAGAAAGGACGTTTTAGGTTTTTACCTAAAGCTTGATCGTACACTGAAGATACACCAGCAGGAATTAAAACACCTTTAACAGGATCTGCTTTAGAACTGATACCGTTAATTGCACCTCTAGTAGAAGCATCGTTAAGGTATTTCCAGTCAGACTTGTAGAAATCGTAAGACCCACGACGGAAACCAGAGAAGCCTAAGTTAAGAGCCATATCAGCGTCATTGTCAAACACACCAAATGATGTACCACCATCTCCGTAAGAATTTTGAGCAGCTAACATATCATCGATGTTTAAAGAAGTTGCTCTGTCAATGAATAACATGTTTTCCTCAATAGCACCGTTTTTGTCAAGTTGTTTAAGTACAAGATCAAACTCAGATAGATCTGATGTACCATCAATAGCGTCAGAAACATTACCTCTACTATTAACAGCTGCAAAAAGACCTTCAGTACCTTTCAATGAACCTTCAGCATCTGTTTGTGTAGCTGATGTAGCGTTGGTAACTTTTTCAGCTTCAATACATACCATTTCTAGGTAATCGTTGAATCGAGCTCTAGTATCACCTTCAGCTTTTAAGTACCATAGGTAACCAGTTTGTCCTTCTTCTCCAGAAACCTCAACCCAGCCGATAGCTGAAGCATCAGAACCAGAAACTTCAAACTTATCTTTGATGATAATAGGGTTGTTAGAGTAAGATTTGAAACCTGGGTCGTTAGAAGAATCTCTACCAACAGAACCTTTAACGTATTCAGAACCGAAAACAAAAGCTTTAACATCAGCTTGATCTGCAATACCAGCAGCGTTTAGTTGAGTATTTGTGTAAGGCTTAACTGTAATAACACCTGTAGTAGAGTTAACAGCTGTAACAAAACACTTAACCGTAGCGTCAGCGTCAGCAACAACCATCATATCACCAGCACGAACACCGTGATCTGTTGCGGTAGCTGTAGAACCATCAGAGTTTGCTGTAACCGTTAAAGTAGTACCAGTACCACCAACTGTAACTGTATATCCTAAATGTAAACGACCTTGCTCAGACCAAACTACTTGGTCAGAAGCCATAGCCTCTTCAGCACCTACTTTAGATAGGAAACCTGAAATTGATCTATTACCAAAGACTTCAGACTCTTTTTCTAAAAGCTCTGGTAAGTATTGTTGCGCCCACGTAGTATCTGTAGTACCCGTGAAGTCTAGGTATGCACCTGCTAGCAACGATCCTTTTGTTGCTGCTGGAGCTGGAGCATAACCTGATCCGTAATTTACTGCCATTTTTTCTAAATTTTAAATGGATTAATTATTTTTTTAACTTAAATTTGAAGTCTCTACTATTTTCACCTAAAACTTTATACTTAAATCCACCCACTTGCGTCTCGCCGTGAGTTTGTCTAGCTTCAGTATTAATGTTTTTACTTTGCGCTACAGTTTGTTTAATCGCGTCCGCTTTACCTTGCTCATAAAAATGTTGAGCTAAAGCATCAGCATTCATAGCTGCGTACAAAGACTTGTGGTAACCCGCTGCATCTTGAAGTTGATTTTTACCGTCAACAAACTTGCTGACAAAATTATTCAAGTCGCTTTGGTTAGCTTTGACATCGTTTATATTTTTAACATTATACCTAAACTTCTTTTCCCCCACGTTAAACTCAAAACCTTTGAATTCAGAGTTAAACAAGTTATCGGTTTTTTGTAAAAAATCTTTTTTATTAGACTCAGAAACCTTACTAGCTTCTTCTGACTCTTGTTTGTATTTACTGTAAAAGTCGATAGCTTCTTTCTGCTCAACGCTTAAGTTGCTACCAGCTTTTATATCGTTGTAATATTTATCTTTTTGAGACTCTAAGTATTTTCTAGCTTTAGCAGCTTCTTCTTTTAAAGCTATTTTTTTCTTCCTAATATCCTTATCACTATCAACATCTTCATCGTAACTAAAAGTTTCTTCTAAAAGAAAACTTCTTTCTTCAGAAGATAAATGAGGTTTTGTTTGCTTATAGTATTCATCAAGGACATCTGTAGTATCTAGTTTAGAAATGTCAGTGTTTAATCTAACGTAGTCGTTTAAATCACCGCCAGTTTCTTCCATAAACTTAACTAGCTTTTCTACTGACTCTGGTAGAGACTTTTCATTAACTGCTTCTTGTTTTGATAAATCTACCTTAGCATCTACCTCTTCTTCTACTGAAACCTGCTCTTCTTCAACCTTTTCAGGTTCTTCTGTAATCTCTTCTAATACTGGTTGATCTTCTTGTACCTCTCCTTGCGGCTGTACTTCTTCTTGTTCTTCATTGGTGGTGGTGTCCTCGTTGCCATCAACCACTCCGCTCTCGTCAACTTCCTGCTCTTGAGTTTCATTTTGAACTGGTTTCGTTAAGTCAACTTTGTAAACTTCTTCTTCAGTAGCTTTAGGTTTACTTAAGTCTACTTTGTAAACTTCATCGTTATTTGCCATAATATAATTTTATAAAATAATTAAAGAGTAAAATTGTTATTTATATTTGTCAAGCCCAATATCACCCGTAACTATATCATTACCTGATGATTCAAACTTTTTAAGTGATTCACCTTGTTTTTGTGAATCTTGTAATTTAGTGTTTAATTCAAACTCTAATTGCATTAACTGCTTTTTAACCTCAGCCTCTTTCTTCAAGTATTCTATTTTAAATTGATTCTTTTGTTGTTCTAACTGAGCTTGTGTTTGAGCTTTAGCTTGATCTTTCTGTATTTCAGTTTGAGCTGCTTGCGCTTGAGCTTGAGCATTAGCTTGTGATTGAGCTTGAATATTTTGCTGTTGTATAGCTTGATCTCTTTCTTGCTTCTTTCTTCTTTTAACTTTCAACAGCTGGTTAGCTAACTTTATGTTTCTAACATCTCTAAGATCTATAGCATCATCTAAGTCTATTAAGCCTTGAGACAAAGCAACTTGAATATTATTTTCAAGCATTTGTTTTTCTTCATCATCTGGCATTAACTCAATGAATATACCGAAGTCGCACAAGTGTAAAGTCTTCAACTCTTCTAACGTAGCAACGTTGTGAGCTCCAATAGCTTTTATAAAAGCGTTTTTAGTCGGAGAGTACTCTACTATATCAGATATTCTAAGAGATAAAGCCTCAGCGTTTTCAGCTGTTAAGTAAAGCATTGATTGTAGTATATGCCTAGTAGCTGTGTTAGAATTAGCTGCTGCTAATTTTTGTATACCTACTAAAGCGTTTTTATCTGGCATACTACCATCTCTGGCTTCATTAAGCCCGGTAACGTCTCTTATCATTTGTAGGTAATAGTTGTAAGTTGTAATTAAACTCTGTATTTTATTACCACCACTACCATTTTGTATTTGCTGGATAGGTACTTTACCTGGGTTCATATCACCTTCAGAAGTGAATGACCTACCAATAACACTACCCGTTTGGAAGAACATATTTAAAGCTTCTTGAGGGTTGTAGTTAGTTCCGTTACCTAAATCAATTTCAGCTAAACCATCAGCATCTAAATAAACACCATCAGGAACCATACGGTTCATAACTTGTTGTAACTTTAAATGCGTTAGCTGTATCATGTCAGCGAAACCAGTTATTCTACCTACTAAAGACTGGATCTTACCGTTGTACATCCTAGGTGCTACTATACTATAGTTCATTTTAACTTTACCAAAGTCAGAACCTGTTCTCATCATGTTGGATGCTTTCTGCCAACGAAGCAACTTGTTAGCACCTAAAACGTAGACACCTTCGTATAAACACTCAACAACCCTATCTAATCTACTAAATTCCCCTTCCATTTCTCTAGGAGGATTAAATGAATCGTCTTTTGGTATTACTTTATCTGCACCGCTACCAGTTTTCTTTAATTTGTAAACATCATTGTGATGAGTTTTGTAATTAAAATAAAGTACATTTATTTTGTTTGAGTCTCTGTTAGATCTATGATTGGTAAAATCACTAGCGCTAGAAACTATCTCTTCTATCTCTAACTCTGTTAAACTAGGAAACTCTTTAACTAACTCGTTGATAGGTATGTCTTTAACTTCACCAACGTAGTAAATATCATCAAAGTACGGAGAATCTGAGTAAGAATAAACTAGGTTAGCTGGATCAACATACTTAACAGAAGCTCCATCAGCAAAGTCGAAAGTTGTTTTAGTAGCACCAATACCTATCTCAACTAAATCTTGTATTACCCTACGTTTAGTTAAATCGTAATTACAGTTTTCAAACAATACTTTTATTGCTTGCTCTTCAGCTATTTCTACAGCTTGCTTGTAATTCAACTGCATATGAAGTGCTAGTTCTTCCTCAGTATCAGGTAAAGTTTCTTTATCATTTTCGTAAAGATTAACACCAAACCCTTGCTCTGCTATATCGTTATACTCTCTAGCTCTCAAGTCTCTCAGCATAGACTCCATATACTCAGTCCTTTTGCTAACTCCATATGAATCTTGGGAGAATGCGTTGACTTGGTAGTTTCTTTGAGACATACCATTAACGACTATATCTACAAACTTAGGTATAATAGGGACTTGCTTCCAGTCTAAGTTTAAATAAGATAAATCACCATTTATAGATAATTCGTTCTTATACTTTTCAACTGGTTGCTCTCCTCTAGCATAAAGCCTTAGTTTATGGAAGTTGTTTAGATTATTATCGTACTTAGACGACGTATCAGTAAACCACTCTTGCCTAATAGCTTCAGCAACCTTTTCACCGTAAGCTGGTGACATTTTTTCTAAATCACTAACCGCCTGTGACGGAAAGTTTACAACAGACTCTGTCATATTTATCTTTTAATTATTCGTGATGTCGTTCCTTCGTTATTATATTTAGATAACATTATATTTAAAGGTTTTCTTTGGACAGTAGGGTTTGGCGCGTACATTTGTCTATTACAAGCCATTATAGCTAAGCCCGAACTTATGGAAGCATCAAACTTAGTTCTGTTATTTATATTAAACTTAGACCAATCGTTTAAAGTTTCATTGAAATACATTGTACCGTAAGTACCATCTTCCATCAAACCAACGTGGTCGTTTATATACATTTCTATAGCGGCAGCATGAGCCTGCTTTATATCTTCACTAGAGTTTGGTATACCACCAACTTCTTTTTCAGCTACTGATAATTTATTCCAAACCTTATCAGGTCTATTCATACTAAAGCCTCTATAACCTCTTCTACGTAAGTAGTATAACAACCTAGGTTTATTGTTCTCAGCTAGTATTGGCATGCCATAAAATACTAAAGCCATTAATACATCTTCAAAAAATATCTCAGCTGTTTGAGGTCTGGCTAAATACTGTAAGAAAAAGGTGTTAGCAGGGGCATCTTCCATACTAAACTTAGTTAAACCGTGTAAAGCTCCTTTAGATCCTTTGTTATCTACGGTTCCTGATATATCATAAGAGTCACATCCAAAAGCACCCATGTGTTCGTTACCAGGATATTTAATACCGTTTTTAATCACAACGTTATTTTGCATATTGTAATTAGGTACCCAACTAACTTGAAACCTACCATTAGGATCTGGGTTAAAAACAACTCTAGTATCTTTTACACCATTCTCCCACTGGAAATTACCTGTATTTAATACTGAAGAATTTCTATTACCTTCGTTGTAATCTATCTGCTCGTATATCTTTATGAGATTAAATAAACTTTGTTTTGTTTCATCTCTAAATGCATGCTCTTCTGTACGAGGAAATTGTCTATAAAACTCGTTCAAAGCATCTTGATCGTCTCTCAATCCATCAGCTTCGTTTTCCCAATGATCTACAACTCCATATTCTATTAAGTCCCCGTGAGGATCTAACACTTCCCCTTCTGGATTATTAAATACTGGTTGACCATACTCATCTATAAAACCTTCATAATTCCATTCCATAGGAATAAATAAAGAGTATAAACCAGATTTAGTTTGCCCGTTCTTGTTGCGTTTATTAACATCTGAGTTGTGGTACAGTTCTTTAAAGTTTTGCCCACCTTTAT
>Ga0213865_10002662_pt1 | contig 11191 bp, 24 predicted proteins | sample PICome_6_FD_160100 | JGI IMG/M metagenome (GOLD analysis project Ga0213865, IMG submission 160100) | Coastal seawater microbial communities near Pivers Island, North Carolina, United States - PICO282 | ecosystem: Environmental > Aquatic > Marine > Coastal | place: USA: North Carolina...
CCTCTAAACTTCTCTGGTACTGGTTGAAAACACTTTTCAAATTTGTTCTCCTTTACTGTTGCTACTGTATCCTCAATCTTCTTAACCTCTGCATCAAGGTCAAGACCTGTAGCTGGTACATACTTGAAAGCACCATTAGCTTTGTTGACTACCCACCAGCCACCGACCTTCTTGCCGGATGCCTTTGCGTAGCCAGCTAACTGGCCTACGTATCCGAAACCATCACCACTGGCAAGGGTATCGTAGGATTCAAATTTGTTTCTGTATGACCAGTCGGAAGCTGATTTAATATCATCGACAGCATCATTAATGACAATATCATATGACCCGCGAATGCTATCGTCACCAACGTCCAGATGAACGGTTTTACTATCTTCATACTGTACCCCCGCTTCCTTTAGCAATCCCTTGAAGACAGCTTCAACGATGTCTCCAAGCATCATGTTCATTATGAATGTGGTAGGGAAAGGCAGGGCAACTTCAGGCTTGTTCTTCTCATACCATAGCTGGCAAGTAGGTCTGCCAACATTAGACATGCGAATCCTGAAGTCACCTCGCTTAGTTCCCCCACCAAACTGACGCTTCAGTGCATCGGATATGTCTGCAGCTACCTGATTGATGGTAGCCTCAGACATGGTACTGTCACCCTTGACAGCACTATCCATGTACTGATGTAACGCCAGTTCAGCAGGATGGTTCATTACGCTACCTCTTCAACATCAATGATGTCGTTGATGTCCAACTCATCCAACTCATCACCATCACTGTCCCCTGCTTTCTCTGCATAGGCATTGATGATGTACTCGTTGTAGTTCTGAACCCATGCCATGAAGTCAGCAAAGAGGTCTTGGTCTTTCTGCTGTAGTTCAACTGTCTTGGTAGTATCCATACCAGCCAGAGGTAGGTAGAAGCTATTGCCGTTAGGCAGCTTACGCTCCTCAGTAGTAAGGTCTACTGTATGCTGGACAGGTAGACGCTTCATCTTAGCCAGCTTAGTGAATACGCCACCGACTGTCTTGAATGCGTCACGGTTTTCTACTTCCCAGATGAATGGGGTAGATTCCAACTCAACAGGATTACCATTGACATCTTTAGGATTAATCAACTCGACATTGCCAAGCACTACTCGTACACGCTTGATTGACTTGATTAATTCTTTGGTAGCTTCGGGTAGTGAAGCATAGTCTTCAATCCAGCCAGCAGGTTTACCACAGTTGTAGCCACCATCGTTATCTTTCAAGTCCATGTTAAGGGTATCAGCCATCACAGTCTTGACGTAACGATTAGGTTTGCCACCACTGCCCATCACAAACTTCTTGTACATGAAGCGTTGCATGAATGGACGGACAATAGCAGACTCAGCGTAGTAGGTAGGGCCATCTGGAATCTCCAGCTTGTATGTACCTGCCTTAACCAAGATGCTCTCTGCACCAAGAATAGCAGAGTGGTTGATGCGTAGACGAGCAAGGAACATACCCTGCTTCTTAGTGGTTGCTGCTTCGTTAGCCATGCCCATAGCTTTAGCCATCTCAGCGTAGTTGTTCGTATCAATTGTTGTAAGTTCAGTCATATAATTAACTCCTTTTCAGTTGTGGAATGCATAGTTATATCAGGTTACGTCCTTGGTGTCAAGCCAATTCGGGCCTATCTTTGCCTCTAATAATAGAGGTACGTTGAAGTCAACTCCCCACCGTAAGGTGATGAGTTCAGGTAGTGCTTTATTAGTAGCAGCTATGACATTGATAACCTGCGCTTCTTCGTCAGGGTGTACGTCAATGACAATACTGTCATGCACTGAGTTCACTATACATGATTGCATACCATTTAGCAAGTCATCAATGTGCAGCAGTGCAATAGGTACAATGTCTGCAGTAGCGAATGATTGCACAGGGTAATTCTTAATCTGTGTAAAGTGAGAGACACGCCCTGTAGATTTACGTACCACATCAGGGAACGCAAACTCTCTGCCACTAGGCGTGGTTATCTTTTGTGTGTTCACAGCTTCTTTAGCCAATCGGGAGTGCCAAGCGGCAACTCCTTTGTACTTCGCTGTGAAGTGTTCGTAGTATGCTGCTTCGGCTTTGCTTCTGCCATATCCTGTCGCGCCGTAGAGTGGAGCAAACGTATGCGCTTTCGCATCCTGCCTACTCGTAGGCTGACCAGCATCACTAATAACTTTAGCGGTGTATGCATGTACATCAAATCCAGTAGATACTTCTTCAATAGCTACCTCATCCTGTGATAAGTAAGCGGCAGTACGAAACTCAAGCTGCGCAAAGTCAGCTTCCATTATCTTACCACCATCCCATCGTGACACAAACACTTTCTTTACAGGAAACGTGCCGCCACGTGGCATGTTCTGCATGTTAGGGTCTGCACCAGAGAAGCGACCAGTTGATGTGCGATGCTGTAACAGACGCACATGCAGCTTGCCATCACTCTTAGTGTATAGCCCAATGCCATCAACGAATGATGACAGGTAGGTATCGACAGCAGATAGCCGCCGCACCTTGTATAAGAAGTCAACCGCATCATCCAGTCCTCTGGACTTAGCTGCTGATTCTAGTACCTCTAGGTTCTGTTTGCTAGTGGAGAAGCCGTTAGCACTTGCCCACTTAGGTGTAGGTGGCTTGAACTTGAGGCCAGCCACTTCGCTGGTGCGTGAGAGAGTGTAACCAGCAGTATCACAAACAGAGCAACGATTAGGTTTCGCAAACGGTTCACCATTCTTCTTTACCTTTCTTGTATAGCCGGAGCCACGACAGGCTTGGCATTGTTGCGCTACTGTCTTTTGTACACGCTCAGTACCACCAGCAATCAGGCTGCGAAAGTCTGCATCTGCCATGTATGGGTCAATAGCATTACCCCAATACGGTTTGTCCAATACCTTGCGGCTGTAGATAACCCAAGACAATTGCTCTGGGCTGTTGAGATTGATAGGTGTATCACCCATCAGCTTACGTACATGAGCCTGTAAGTCAGTAGTAAGTTGCTGTTTCTCTTGCTCAAACTCACTGCGTACTTCTTCTAGCTTAGTCAGGTCAACGGCAAAGCCTGTCTGATATATCTTAGTCAGGCATTTAGCCACACGATTAGTCAGTCGTGCAGTAGACAGCAGACCTGCATCTGCCTTAGTGTTAAGGCGATACCATAGCTTATCGGCAAGCTGCTGAGTAGCATGAAGGTCAGCAGATAGATACTCACACAACTCGTTGTATGGTATGTCTCGTGTACTGTAGCCCTGCTTGAAGTACTCCTTGAGTGTATCCTGCTTCTTCGTATCCAACTCGTAGCGTTCTGCACAAGCCTCTAGTGATAGAGGTTCCTTCAGTCCACGCTGCAAGACATACTCAACAAGCATAGTATCAAACACTGCACCATCATACTTGAAGCCTGATTCCCATAGCCATAGCAAATCATGTGCCACGTTGTGACAGATGAGTACAGTAGCTTGGTCAAGATACCACTGCACACGCTCATGGTAGTCAGGTTGACTAGGAACATAAGCATGGTCAAAAGGGAAATGCTGTTCATGTCCTTGGTCAGTCAGTACGCCCACCATAGTCAATGAGTTGTTAGGCTCAAAGGGGTCTAGGTGTAGCTTACCACCACGCTTGGTGACTGTGTTCTCTACATCAAGTACTAGCTTCATCCTTCGTACCTCGCTGTCTGATAGTTGAGTTCACAGTTCACCATGCCATGCCAGCCATTCAACTTGTTCTTGACGATGTTGATATGGCGTAGTGGGCTTTCTTCTTCCTGTCCTTCTACGGTAGGTGACTTACCAATCAGTATCATCAGGTCAGCTTCAGCAGCCTTACCTGTACGGGAGCCTTCCATCATTGATTGGTTAAGCTGCGCACGACCTTCAGCATCTGCTGATAGCTGTGACATATAGAATACGGCACAGTCATAGGTCTTGGCAATCTGCCTTGCATAGATAGCACAAGCCTTCAGTGCTTCGTCTGGTCTGGCATAGTTACCTGCCACACCAAACTTATCACCCATGTCTAGTACTAGAATGTCAGGCTTGAATGATTTGCATACAGACTCAACCCATGCCATGTCTCTACCACCTGCATCTTTAATCTTGATGTTGTTCATCACAGGTTCGTACATATGCTTGGCCTTAGTCATGTCATCTCGCACCTCTCGTGCTGTCATTCCAGCCGCTGCTGTTAAGTATCTAGCACCGACACGGTGGGTAGGCTCTTCATTACATAGGATGATACACTTAGCACCTTGTGAGGCAAACCCACCCGGCGCGGCAATCAAGCTGGCATGGAAGGATGTCTTACCTGTATTGGGTCTAGCACCTACTTCGATAAGCTGACCACCTGACACACCCTCTATCTTGCGGGTGACTGATGGTATGTTGAATGCCCACTTAGCTTCCAACTCAGCTTTAGCCATGAGAGTTTCGATAGTGATATCATCCCATTCGATATTAAGGTTAGGGATGAAGTCATCACCGTATCTCTCAAGTAAGTTACGCAATGCCTCTAATGTAGAAGCATCACCGTTGACCATATCGAATCCGATATTCGCAACGTCTTCTCCAATCACCTGCTGGAATAGTTTGGACAGCACCTCTTGTGCTATGTCACTACCCATAGGCTGCTCACGCTTCACCTGTGCAAACAGGCTACTGTATGAGGCTTTCTGTGCCGTAGTCAGAGTAGGATTGTCAGACATAAACAATGCCTCAATCTCATCTGGCGATACGGTACGCTCATACTTGTCCATAGCTGTGTCGATAGCTTTCTTAATCTTTCGCACGTCACTACTGAACAAGCGGTCAGGACACTTGGAACCACGATGGTCATCGTAGAACCCTTTGTCCATTAAACTTCTAATCAGTGATAATTCCATTTAGCTTCTCCATATCTTCGGGGTTACGATATTTCAAGTCATCAGTCAAACGTAGGACACGAACATCGTTCACGTATCCACGTAGTTCCTTTGCCATCTGCAAAGTCTTGGGTAGCGCATCGGGGTCTAACGCTATTACGGCTGTTGAGAACTGTGCAAGATACCTTTTATGCGACTCTTGCAAACTCGTTCCAAGAAGCGCAACCCCGACAAAGTTACCGTAACCAACAACGGCTGCACTCACACAGTCCTCAACAACTACTGCGACTTTACCACACCCAGCGGTATAAGGCAAGCCACTTTTTCCATATCGTTTCCATTTAGGTAGACGCTGCCCAGACAATGACCTGCCTGTACCATCTACCATCTTACCTTCTTGCATGACAGGGAATACCACACGGCTTTCCTTTACATCATACAACAAACCTAATTCATCTATATCCAATCCCCACTCAGCACACCACCTGTTCATGTACACATTGTCACGATGCGGTATGATGTAGGTAGGTAACTCAAAGGGTATGACATCATTAGCAAAATCCTGTGCATTACCCATGCCAGCCCTGATGTCCTCTACCGTCATGTGGACACGTGTGCCACCCTTGACACCGCATGACATACGATAGCAGTTCCACACCAAGCTACCCATGTTGTTAGTCACAGTAAAGGTACGCTTGCCACAGTTAGGACAAGTCATTCTCTTAGTATGACCATTAGGTATATCTAATTCACTTACTATATTATATATGTTCATAACTATATCACTTTCTCTGCGGCAGTTAAGTGCTTTTACCATAGGATTTACGAGTTGTCAACGCATTATTTGCAGAGGCATATGTATTTTTCATGTATGGTTTTACTGACTGTGGGTTACTATGTCCTGTAACCGACATGATTTGTCCCATAGGGACACCAGCTTCAACCATCTGTGTTGTACCTGTCCTTCGTAAGTCAGACAGTCTTAGTTCATCAGACAGCCCAGCTTCGCGCATGACAGCCCTTCCAGCTTTAGACAGTCTCTCCAAGCTATAAGGGTGGTACTGCCCCTGTACGGGCATTGTACGAGGAACAACGTACTGTTGAAAGCCAAAGTCCTGCTCTTGTTGCACAAGCATCTCAAGCAAGTCATCCTCTATGGGTAATGTTACCTGTGACCTACGCTTAGATTGCTCAAGATAAAGCTTGCGTTCAGCCAAGTCAAAGTTATCCCACGTCAACAGACGCATGTCACCTAGTCGCTGACACCATTCGTATGCCATGTGTACTATGAGGCCAAGGCTACGCCATTCAAATGTACTATATGCAGTGTCAAGGAATTGACGCACATCATCTTCAGTCCACACAACCTTGCGTTGTGGTGGTGTTTTACGCTTGACACTGGCAAAGGGGTTGACCGTTGCATACTCCATGTCAATGGCGTAGCGATACACGATGGATGACACAGTACAGATGTGATTGGCGAGGCTGATGCCCCGCGCAACCCAATCTTCGTAAGCGTGTTTAGCTTGCTTGCTTGTCAACTCAGTATAGTTTACATCACCAAATTCTTTACACATTACACTCAAGAAATACTTATAGTCTTGTTTAGTTCTGTCGCGTAACATACTGAAATCATTGGATGTATAGTACTTGTCAACCAATTGCTGTACTGTCTTCATAACGCTCTCCTAATCTCTGTGTCCATAGGCTTCTGCATCCTCGCCATTTCTGACAACACACCCAGCGGGTGCTTCATCACAGTTAGGATAGCTGTAACAAACAACGTGCCTATCTTCTTCATAGACTTGTTCTTTTATTACCTTGAGTTTGCCACTGCCTGTTAAGTTATAATAACTTGGTATACAAGCACCCGCTAACATGGATAGGAACTTTTTCTTTGCGTCATCTATGGTTTCTGCTACGACTTCTGCATGTACCATACCATCTACAGACCAAGGACGAAACTCTATAGTGTACTTGGTAAACTCAACGCAAACATCCTCATCATCATCATTTATATCTGTCATGCTGCTAACAACTCATTGAACTGCTTGCTTTCAATCCAACGTGACACCTTCTCTTCACGCTCCCACATATTCTTTGCGGCTGTATCTTTACCAGTCTTACGCAACTTGAAACCATTACGCTCATCAGCATAGCTTGCATAGTTAGTGAAGGCAGAGTACAACGCCCAAGCATTGTGTCCTCTGGTGTTAGCTTCCTGCTCATACAAGCGCAGCATCTTGTCTGCTGTCTTGTCTGACTTCAGTAAGGATTCAAGCATAGGCTTGACATCACCAAAGAAGATAGGCTTGTTAGCCCAGCCTTGCAGACGCTCAGACTGTGCATAGAAGTCCTGCTTGCTACGGTTAAGTTGCCCAATGAACCTGTCAAGGCTGAAGCCACTGGTATTCTTGCGGCGTACCTTGTCATGCTCACCACGCACCATGCCATTGGTGCAGAAGAAGTCGATAGCACCAAACAGTACAGTGTTTGAACAAGTACCGTCAACACCATGCAATGCAATGATGCGCTGCGCTACCTCAGTCTCATGCTTCGGGGTAGTAATCTTAGCCTTGACGTTAGGCAGGGTCATGTCCATCATAGCCCAGCCGTTGTGATGAGCATCCCGCCATGCAATGTTAGCACCGTCTACCTCATGTGAGGAAAGGTTCTCTGTCACTGTGTCCATGACACTGCGAAAGAAGTCACCATGTGATGCACAAGTGAAGTCCTTGCCAACGATAGCGATAGGTTCACCAGTGTTATTGTCGATGACATACTTCTTGTCAGCTACACGAGTAGGCTCAAAGGTTACGTCAAAGTCTAAGTTCTCAGGGATATATTCTAACATAGGTATTCTCCTTTATAATATGATTAGTATTAGTGGTAGTATGGTAATCCATAACAACAAGTCCATAGTTATACTCCTTATTACATAAGATGTCAACCGTGTTCACGGATGTCAAAGTTAAACTCATGGCGCAGCCTGTCCTTTGCATCTGCCAATTCTTGCAGGTCATAGGCAGTAATAGCTTTGATACCACCCATGTCAGGATACAAGGCGGTGTCTAGTATCTCATCTAGCAACTCGTATACCTTGATGACAGCAACCCGCTGGTCAAGAGACAGCTTGGCTATACGGTCACGGCGTTGGATGCGTTCCTTCTCACGCTGCGCTGCCCAATATGCAATGCGTTCATCTTGTGTCATGTTCTCTAGTTTTTTCGGCATTGTCAATCTCCTTCTTGTAAGCGTTTAGCATATCATCTCGCAACTTTACTACACTGTCCCAATATGCTTTGTCAAGTATCTTCCTTATGTTTTTGTTATTGTACATCTTCTAATTCCTTCTGAAACTTATACCATGCGGCATGGAATACCACATTGAAACTGTGGTAGTTGGCATCCTCAAAGGCAGCAGACGCTACCTCAAAGATGTCCTGCCCACTCCACTTGACTGCTTGGGATAGCTGTATCCCTTTGATTTCATTACTGTTCATTGTCAATTCTCCTCTGGATTTCCCTTGCTTCAGCCATATATTTCTGTGGCGTTGTCATGTGTTTATTAGGCTTTGTTAGTTCACTTTCTTCAAACTTACAACGTGTTGTATAATATGCCATCAACATTGCGGCTACCTCTGGGAAAGATTCCCAATCAACAGGTCTGCCACCCAACTGCATCTCAATCTCTGCGTCAAGTGCTACCAGTATGGCGTTCACTTGTTTCTTTGGTAGTTTAAGCGTCATCATTGTCATTCTCCTTTCGTGGATAATATACCTCAACCATGCTGTCACACTTAGGGCAAGACAGTATTGTTACCATGCTAAACTCATCACCTCGTGCGTCATAGCCTACATCTAGGTCATGGTCATTGCCCCATATTAGCTTGGTGTTACAGTGCCAGCAGTTCATGTCATGTCTCCCCTGACTATATCAGCTATCTCTAGCAACTCACTGGCTGGCATTAGAAACATCCACTCATCATACAATGTATCTTCCGCACAGTTAAAAGCAGCATCGTAATCACCAAAATTACCTAGCTTCATGCAATGTCCATATGCGTCAAAGGCATACCAATTTTGTGCTGTATCAGTCATGCGTAAGTACCCCCTTCGTCACGTTCATGTAAGTCATCTACATCTATGCCATCACAGATGTATGAGTAGTCGTAGTTGGGTATGTCGAACAGCTTGATGCTGCCATCGTCATTACGAACATAATCATCTGCATCATCATCCCATACGGCTATGGTCATATCCCATACGAGTGTGCCATATGTTTTGTTTGGGTCAAACATCGTCAATCTCCTCTACTGTAATCTCTGCATCATAGTCACCATCATATTCCTTCCAGTATACATCAGCATCGTGAAGGGCTATTTCCTCTGCATGTTCATGTGAATCAGCCTCAACAGTGGCAACGCTGGACACTGAATAGCTTCGGGTTACTTCGTACTTAGGCATCGTCAATCTCCTTATCTAAGATAGACCAATACTGGTCAAATGTATATACTTGGGTATCGGTTTCAACTTCCATTGGGTATGCACCAAAATGTTCATAATGGTCAAGCACATATTCTCTGATAGCTTCATAATCATCAGTCATCATCTTCATCCTTTACAAATAATTCATGTGGTATCTTATCCCACTCCTCACGCCTGATACGCCACTTGCTATGCTGTATAGGTGTGCAAAGGCGTACCCACTTACGGCCTACCACTACCCATACAAGGCGTGTGCCTGATACTGGATAGCGTGTATCATATAGGTCACAGCGATATAGCTTGGCTGTAGACCATGTTGCTTCGGTTGGTTGCCAGCTAGGTGACATATCATTTCTCCTTCAGTGCATCCATTACTAGGTATATAATTATACCCAAGCCACCTACCAGATACCCAATGACAAGCAGGTCATCCATGCCCACATCAGGCATCTGGTTTTGTAGGCATAGGATTGTGTTGCAGTCAAGCATAGTCAAACTCAAAGCGTTTCTTAGCTAGTTCATGCGCCTGTTCTTCTAGCCACTCTTGATAGTCGCACACGTCTGTAATGTGACTAGGCGGTATAGGTGGATTCTCATACAATTGTTGCCATGCCTCATCATACAAACGCTCCATGATTGCTTCATTAGGTGTGTTACTCACTGTCAAACTCCTTCACAAACTCTAGTTCTACATGCTTGTCTGGATACATTGCTTGTGCCATGTCGAGTGCATGTTCTACTGCATGATTCCAGATAGGTTGCTCCAAGGGCTGTGGGTGTACATCGTACACACCACTAATCCCATCCATTTTAATACCAACTTCCCAATACATATTATGCTACCTCTTGAGTTCGGGGTGTAAGGATACGCTTACCAGAGCGAGGATGCACTGGCAACTTAGCTTTGCCACGGCCTTGTCGTGCTAGTTCACGCAGGTTGCTGATGGTGTAACCACCAATCTTGATTGAGATTACATCTTCACGGTTCTTACGCCGTACCGCTGCACCTAGTTCTTTGTGCATATGGTCAAGGAAGATGCCAGCAATGGCCTCTGTTGTGTACTGTAAGTACCCGCCACAGTCTTTCTTAGCCTGTCGTGCAGCCTCAAGTGCGAGGTTGTAAAACTTAACACGACCTAGCTTCACGCCATGATACTGTGCATACAAGGCTTCTACTTTAGCCAGCTTACGCTCTACCTCTGGTGATGCAAGCACTTGTCCTGTCTTGCCTGATGAACGCTGGTGAAATGTTACAGTTTTGATTGTCATAATAATATCTCCTTTAGTTGGTTGTAGTCGGGGTTAAAGTGTCCAATGTTGGACGGTTCATGTGACGAATCACATACTTGGCTTTGTTTATGAACTGCCTTGCTTGCTCAGTGTCGTACTCCATAACGTGTTGTGCGTCAGAGAGTATACACATAGCCAGCATGTACGGCCTGTCCTCATACATCATGTCTTGCATGGCTTGCTTTGTGCAACCATACATTGCTAGATAGGTAGCGTTATCCATAGCTTTGCTCCTGTGCTACTTGAGTGTTACGCCTTGCAGTACGCCTCACGTTCTGCTTACGCTTGTTGTGTAAACGCCAATGGTCACGCTTGCCATCAGGCTTAGTTGTCTTTTGGTTCTTCATGTTTTCCAGCTTGATTTGCATCTTGCTTGTCCTTCTTTCGATTGTATTTAGTTTTGTCAGGCACAACGGTTGTCCTACGGCGTGACTGTGCCACTGCCTTCGCCACAGGGTTGATGGGTTTAATTCGCATCGCCTTTCTCCATGTTGTGGATGAACTGAAGATAATCAATTATCTCCTGCACATCGTAATGTTCTACGTTATGGTCATGCTTCAT
>Ga0213865_10002663_pt1 | contig 11190 bp, 7 predicted proteins | sample PICome_6_FD_160100 | JGI IMG/M metagenome (GOLD analysis project Ga0213865, IMG submission 160100) | Coastal seawater microbial communities near Pivers Island, North Carolina, United States - PICO282 | ecosystem: Environmental > Aquatic > Marine > Coastal | place: USA: North Carolina | collected...
GATCACGGGATGCGATACCCCCGCTTCAAACGCACCCGGATTGTGGCGAATGAAACGGCTGAGCACCTGTGCTTTACGCTGCCCAATGCCGGGCAAGTCCTGCCACTGCTCCACAGACAAGGTATCGGCACAACGCCTTTGAATGAGGGCTGTATCGCACCAGAATGCGGGGGCCACAGCTTGGGCGAGGCTGTCCCAACCGTCCAGTGCCCACGTCAATTGTCCAAGGTTGGCAAACCCACCCCAGCGGCGCCTTGCCTTCAGAATCCGGCCCGCCACCCATGGCCCCACGCCGGGCACCGCCACCAGGCTTAAACTGTCTGCCGCATTGACCTCGACCGGAAGGGCCACCTCGATGGCCAGGCGCTCCTTGGTCTTGTCTTGTTTAGGACTGTCCTCTTGACCGGCTGGGACATCATACGTCAATTGTGGAGCATAGTGCGTCAGCCACCCGTCGGGCAGCACCCGCATCCGGCTGAGGACCCCTACATCTCGAATCCCGCCCACGGCTTCACCGTAATGGACCGCGGCCTCGGCTTGCTTCTTTGAAAGTCCCAAAGCCCTCCAGCCCTCCGCATCCAAACCGGTCACCAACACCTTTCCTTCAACCGACGGAAATCGGCGAACCTGGGGGCCTCTTCCGCCTGCACGGTGCGCCCCATGGTCCGCTTTGCGGCTCTGTGGCACAGCCTCTGCGCTTGGCATGGCCTCCAAGGCGGTCAGCACTTCTCGAACCGAAAGCGGGGCCAGCTCGGCAGGGTGCGCAGCACGCCACCCCTCCACAAAAAGGCACACGGCTACTGCCACCCCGCACCACAAGGTGCCGAGGCGCTCACTGCGCAAGACCTGCATGGAAAGAAGGTGCGGTCAGTCGAAACGCTTGATTTCTCCAGACTTGACCCGCTTCAGGTAGTCTGTCAAATCACCCTTGACTTCACCCGCGAGGAAATAAAGGCCCAATACATTGGGGAAGCACATGGCAAAGATCATCGCATCGCCAAAGTCAAACACACTGCTCGCACTGATGGCGCTGCCCACCACCACAAATACACAGAACACCGCCTTGTAGCTCAAGTCCGCAGCCCGCGTCTCGCCGAACAAATAAGTCCACGCTTTGAGGCCGTAGTAACTCCACGAAATCATGGTAGACAAAGCAAAGAGGATGACCGCCAGAGAAAGGACGCCCGGGAACCAGGATATGCTTTGCTCAAAGGCGCTCGATGTCAAACCAATGGCATCCAATGACCCGCCTTGTGCGTTGTTGAATACCGTCACGGCATCGAACTGCCCGTAATCCGTGATCACGATCACCAATGCCGTCATGGTGCAAATGACCACCGTGTCGATGAAGGGCTCCAGCAGCGCCACGATGCCCTCGCTCACGGGCTCATCCGTTTTGGCGGCGCTGTGCGCGATAGATGCCGATCCAATACCGGCCTCATTGGAGAACGCCGCACGCCGGATGCCTTGAATCAGCACCCCGATCAATCCGCCGTACATCGCATCAGTATCAAAAGCGCCGGCGAAAATCCGGCCAAACGCCGTGGGAACCTGGCCCAAGTTGGTAAGGATCACCCAGAGGGCTCCCAAGATGTAAATGCCCACCATGAAAGGGACAATCTTATCGGTCACCTTGGCGATGGACTTGATGCCACCGAGGATCACGATGCCCACAATCACGGCCATCACCACACCGAAAATCCAGCCCTGTCCGTAGAACATGCTGGCCTCCCCACCCGTGACCGAAATCAACTGCTGGGTGGCCTGGTTGATCTGAACCATGTTGCCTCCGCCAAAGGAGCCACCAATGCAGGCGACAGCAAACAATGCGGCGAGGACCTTGCCCAATCCGCCCATGTTCTTCTTGGCCAAGCCATCACGCAAATAATACATGGGACCTCCGGAAACCGATCCATCTGCATTTTGACGGCGGTACTTGAGGCCAAGGGTACACTCCACGAACTTGCTGCTCATGCCAAACAGACCGGCGATGATCATCCAAAATGTGGCGCCGGGACCGCCGAGTGAAACCGCCACCGCGACGCCGGCGATGTTGCCGACACCCACGGTGCCACTCAGCGCCGCAGTGAGGGCCTGGAAGTGCGACACCTCTCCTTGGTGATTCGGATCGTCGTACTTGCCCCTCACCACGTCCAAAGCGTGCTTGAAGGCCCGGATGTTGACGAACTTGAAATACACCGTAAAAAACAAGGCACCGAAGAACAGCCAGATCAACACGAACGGCACGCTGAAGCCCCCGATGTTGACCGTCCAGAAAATGACCGACGTAATGGCATCGGTGACAGGGCCCATCACCTCGTTAATGGCGTCATCTACCGAAGCAGCTGAAGCGGTGAGGGGAAAAAGGAAAGGAGCGCAAAGCGCGAGGCTCGCAGCAATCAGGCGTTTCATGAATCGAGGGTTGACTTGCGGCGCAATATAGGCCCCGCCCTCATGCCCGGGAAAAGGAGTTACTCAGGACTTTGCAAACCAAACAAACGGTTGAGCAAGCGCAGCTGATGATCGCTGCCGAGTACAAACAGTTTGCAGGCGTTGTCCAGCGGTGTCTCAGGCCCAGGGTTGATAATGAACTCCCCCTCGGAAGTCTTCACCCCAATGACATTGACACCTATCCGATTGCGCGCATCCACCTCTCCCAGTGTCGGCAATCTGAATTCAGGGGGCAAATCCTTGACATCCACTTCCTCAAGGTTCACAGCGTCCTTGCCCTGAATCCGGATGTGGTCGATGAAGTCCATCACGTCGGGATTGGCCACCAATGAGGCCATGTGTGCCCCGCCTACCGTGTCGGGCATGATGACATTGTCCGCTCCTGCCCTGCGCAACTTGGCCTGTGAGCCCGCTTGAGACGCCCGGCTGATGATCACAGCCTTGGGGTTGTGCTCCCTCACAGAAAGCACCGTGTACAGGTTGTCCGCGTCGCTCGGCAAGGTGCAGATTACCGCGCAAGCATGGTCCACACCCGCTGCAATCAACCGGTCGTCACGGGTGGCATCCCCTGCGATGACCAAAGGCGTGAGGTCATCCCTGAGGTGCCCCACCAACTCTTCGTCTTTCTCGACGATGACCGCGGTGTACCCCTTCGCGGTGAGGTCTGCATATGCCTTCTCGCCCACACGGCCGTAGCCGCAGACGATGACATGATCCTTGAGGTTGTCGATGGTGCGTTCCAATTTTCTCGCTTTGAAGAGGTCCCGATATTCGCCCGCAACGAAGTAAGTCGTTATGGCTGAAATCGTGTAGGCGAATGTACCGATGGAGAAGATGATGAGCAGGGAGGTAAAGACCATCCCATTTGGACTCAATTCATGTACCTCCCGAAATCCCACGGTACTCACCGTGATCATGGTCATGTAAAACGCCTCGATGAAGGTATACCCCTCCAACAACATGAAGCCCACACTCCCTACGACGATGACGGCCGCGACCACAGCCAGCGACAGCGCAATTCGGGAAAAGGACTTGAAGCGATAGTACACGTCGGGAATTTAACGGCTGGAAGCCAAAGCGAGGGCCATAGACTGCTGTATCGTCAACGCTTCCTTGCGGGCAGCTTCTGCGAAGTCTTCCCCGGCTGAAGCGTAGAGTAAGCTGCGCCCCACATTGACCAGCAATCCACCAGCCAATTCCTCGGCCCATCCAGCATCGCACACCGCCTCCAATGAACCGCCCTGCGCGCCCACACCGGGCACCAGCAAGAAGCGGTCAGGCGCAGCGGCCCGACAATCAGCCAGCAACGATGGCCGCGTGGCACCGACCACATACATGAGGCGCTCCGCCCCGCGATAGCCCCGGCTCACCTCAAACACCCGGCGCCACAATGGTGCGCCCTGTTCGGCCCCGTGGAACTCAAAGTCCTCCGCTCCCGGATTGGATGTGGCGGCCAAAAGGATGGCCCATTTGCCCTCAAAGGCCAAGAATGGCTCCACGCTGTCCCGCCCCATGTATGGCGCGACCGTGACCGCATCTGCCCCCCACTGCTCAAAGGCCGCCTGGGCGTAACGGGTGGCCGTGTTGCCAATGTCCCCGCGCTTGGCATCCGCGATGCGCAGGCATCCGTCGGGAATGGCTGCCATGGTCTCGCTGAGCACGGCCCAGCCCTCCGGCCCCATCGCCTCGTAGAACGCCACGTTGGGCTTGTAAGCGACGGCCAAGTCGGCGGTCGCCTCGATGATGGCACGGTTGAAGCGCAACACCGCTTCAGGCCCCTTGCCCAGGTGGGCTGGCATTCTGGCCGGATCCGGATCGAGGCCTACACACAGGAAAGAGGATTTCCTTCGAATGGTATCGACAAGCTGCTGTACATCCATGGTGGGGCGAAGATATCGCGGAAGCGCAGCCCCTCAATCCTCAACCGACAAGCCCGCTTGCTTCAGGCGCTCTGTGCGCTCCACCGTCCGCAATGCTTGGACCACCTCCCCCAAATCACCCGCGAGGATGCGTTCAAGGGCATGCAAGGTCAAGCCAATGCGGTGGTCGGTCACGCGGCCCTGCGGGTAATTGTAAGTGCGGATCTTGCCGGAACGATCCCCCGTTCCGACCTGTGATTTGCGCTCTGCCGCCTCGGTGGCACGCCGTTCTCGGTCCGCTGCCTCCCAAAGCCGGGTGCGCATGACCTGCAGCGCTTGGTCGTAGTTCTGGTGTTGCGAACGCCCGTCTTGGCACTCCACCACCACCCCCGTTGGGAGGTGGGTCAAACGCACCGCACTCTCCGTCTTGTTGACGTGCTGTCCTCCGGCTCCACTGGCCCGAAAGGTGTCCTTGCGAATGTCTTTGGTGTTGAGTTCGAAGTCTACGGCCTCGGCCTCTGGCAAAATGGCCACGGTGGCAGCACTGGTATGGATGCGGCCTTGTGATTCGGTGGCCGGGACGCGCTGCACGCGGTGGGTCCCGCTCTCGTATTTGAGGTATCCAAATACGCCTTCACCCGAGATCCGAGCCACCACTTCCTTGAACCCTCCTGCCGTGCCAGCATGGGCACCCACCATGGCGACTTTCCACCCCTTATCCTCAGCAAACCGTTGGTACATGCGAAACAAGTCTCCGGCCCAGAGCGCGGCCTCATCACCTCCGGTTCCCGCCCGCACTTCAATGACGCAGTCCCGCCCATCGCTTGGGTCATCGGGCACCAACGCCTCTTGGAGGTCGCGGGTCAACGCCGCCATGGCCTCAGTCAACCGCTCCACTTCATCGGCGGCCATTTCGCGCAAATCGGGATCCTCGCTGCGTTGGTCTTTGCGGGCCTCTTCCAAGGCGACAGACCACTCGCGGTATTGCTTGACCTGTTCGACGATGGGTTCGAGCTGTTTGAAATCGCGGATGGCCAACCGATATGCCGACGTGTCCGCGATGACGGAAGGGTCGATCACCTTGAGCGACAGCTCACGGTACCGGTCCTCCAAAGAAGACAACTGCTCGAGCAGCCCTTCCATGTCAGCTGTAAGTCTCGGTTGACTCCGGGCCTTTGATGGTCAGCCTTGGACCGTCTGCTTCGCGTGCCTCCACACGCCCTACAATCCGGGCCTCCACTCCATGGACCGCGGCAATGTCCAGCACCCGCTGGGCGTGTTCGGCCGTGGTGTAAACCTCCATGCGGTGCCCCATATTGTACACCTGGTACATCTCCCTCCAGGCCGTTCCGCTGTGCTGCTGAATCAATGAAAACAGCGCTGGAGTTGGGAAGAGGTCATCCTTGACCACGTGCAGGTCTGGCGATGCGAAGTGCAAGACCTTGGTTTGTCCTCCCCCGCTGCAGTGCACGAGGCCGTGAAGCTGCTCCCTCCCCTCCTTGAAGAGATCGACCATCACCGGAGCGTAGGTACGGGTGGGTGACAAGACGAGTTTTCCTGCATCAACGGGTACGCCGTCTACCGCGTCGGTTACATCGAAAGGCCCTGTGTACACCAGGTCTTCGGGCAAACCCGGATCGAAGCACTCGGGGTACTTCTCGCGCCATCCTGGTCCAAACAGGTCGTGGCGGGCGCTGGTCAAGCCATTGCTTCCTGTACCACCATTCCAAGCCTCTTCGTAATGGGCCTGCCCATGGCTGGCGAGTCCGACGATGACATCGCCCTCTTGGATGCGTGCGTTGTCGATGACCTCATCGCGCCGCATGCGGCACACGACCGTGGAGTCCACAATCACCGTTCGAACGAGGTCACCCACATCGGCGGTTTCGCCTCCCGTGCCGCGCACATCGAGGCCCAAGCCTCGCCACTCCGCCATCAGGGCTTCCGTCCCTTGGATCAGGGTAGAGACCACGTCGCCCGGCACAAGCCTCTTGTTGCGCCCGATGGTCGAACTCACCAGGATGGGACCGGTGGCCCCTACGCACAGGAGGTCATCGATGTTCATGACCAAGGCGTCTTGGGCAATGCCCTTCCAGACGGACAGGTCCCCCGTCTCTTTCCAGTAAATCCATGCCAGGGCGCTTTTCGTCCCTGCGCCGTCGGCGTGCATCACCAGACAATGGTCCTCACTGCCCGTCAGGGCATCAGGCACCACTTTGCAGAAGGCCTTCGGAAAAAGTCCCTTGTCCAAGCCCGCGATGGCTGCATGCACCTCCTCCTTTCCGGAGGAAACGCCACGCTGCGCATACCGACCCTCAACGGAGCCGTCCACTGTGGCTTCGGTCACTCCGGTACGTAGTCGAAGCTCGTGATACGGAAGACCGTACGACGGTTCATCTGGTGAGCGGCTTCGCGCTCATCCTCTGTAGGCAATGCGGCGATTTCAGCGTCGCTGATCAGTGGCATCTTCTCACCGCGGCCAATGGGCTGCAGGCGTTGACGGTCAATGCCGCGTTCCACGAGGTAGTTCACGCAAGTCTCAGCACGGCGTTGGCTCAGCTCATCGTTGGCCTTGTCGCCACCACGTGTGTCGGTGTGGGCTTCCAATGAGATGACAAACGTCGGGTTGCGTGACAGCAGGTCGACGAGGTAGTCCAGGGAGTCTTTGGAGTTGACCGCCGCGCTCACCACCAGGTCGGCCTTGGCAAACTCATATTGGACCAATGGCATGGGATAATCCTCATTGGTCACTACTTCACGCAGGAGGTACTCCTTGATGAAATTGGTTGACTTGGAGAGGCCCACCGTACTGAATTGGTCACCTGCGCTGATGTATCCCTCCTTGGAGATGTCCACCGAGTAGGTGCTCTCGGAACCAATGGTCCAATCGCCTTCCTCTGCACCGCCTTCTGAATCGGTATTGGCCGAGAAGCTATCGCCTTCGCTGCCCGTCACGGTCACTGATGCACCTTCGATGGGCATGCCCGTGTCGTAGTCATAGACATAGGCCACGTAGTCAAACTCGAGGGGTGGCATGGCAAAGGAGAAGATGTCGTCCTTGCCCTTGCTTTCGGGTCGGTCAGAGGAGAGATATCCTTTGTCTTCCTTGGGGTGATAGACCAAGGCGAAATCGTCGCTGGCGGTGTTGATCGGATACTCCATGAACTCCGGCGCCTCGAAACTCATGCCCTCGCCCTTCCAGACGGCCTTCAAGATGTCGAGTCCCCCCATGCCACCTGGGCGGTCTGAAGCGAAGTAGAGGTCGCCATTCTTGCGGATGTGCGGAAAGTATTCATCGGAGGCAGAGTTCACGCCAGGCCCCATGTTGGACGGCGCACCCCACTCCTCGGAGGATTCGTTGTACTTCATGTACCACAGGTCACGGCCTCCCTGACCTCCGGGCATGTCGCTCACAAAAACGAGGTACATGTCGTCAGGGCTCATGGCGGGCTGGCCCACCTGAGAACTGTCGTCTGTGGCGCGGTCCACCACGGTCAACTCTTCAGCAGAACCCCACTTCGATCCTGTGCGCTGCGCGACATAGATGTCGCAGGGGTAGTTGTTGTCCTTTTCAGTCAAGCAGCGCGTGAAGTAGAGGGTCTTGAACTTCGAATCCAAGGTCACGCCCCCTTCGTTGCTCGGGCTGTTGATCGCATTGCCCAGCGGCTCGGGAATGCTCCACTTGCCTTTGCGGTCGACTTCGGCCATGAACAGGTCCATGTAACTCTCACCGGTGATGGGGTCCTCTCCACTGCCAGCTGCACTGCTGCGGCTGGAAGCAAAAATGACTTCCTCTCCCCGCTTGTCAGCAAAGGCCATGGCAAAGTCAAAACTGGGGGAGTTCACCATTACGAGTGGCTCCACCACAAAACGGCTGTCGTTGACAATGAGGCTCTCGGCGGCCGCATTGCAAGAAGCGATGAAGGTCTGCGCCAGTGCGGCATCACCTCCAGCAGCCTTGAACTTCGAGAACTGCTCGATGGCGTCTTCAAACTCACCTTGTCCCATGAGGGCCATGCCGTAGTGCTTGAACACCTCTGGGTTGTCATCGGCCCACTTGAGATCGACGGCGCGCTTGTACCACTCTTCTGAAGCGGGCAAGGCACGGCTCAAACGATAGCATTCACCGATGCGATAACACACGCGGCCTTTTTCTTCCAAGTCACCCTTCAGCTTGGCGTAAGCAGCCTGGTAATCTTTGGCCGCTTCGAAATATCCGCCCCGATCGAAGGCATCATCGGCATCAGACGTGATGTCGTTCTGGGCGAAAGTGTGCAGCGCAAAAAGCGCGAAAAGTGTAGCGAGCGCGGGGCGCAGGGCGATTGAGGGCCCAGAGAGCAGGTTCAGCATTCCCAAATAGGTTTACGGGCGAATGTAAGAAGGCCCCGGAACTTCGCGAACACGAATCCGGGGCCTTCTTTAAAATTCAATGAGCAATCAGCGTGTAAAGAGCAATTCACGCAGTTTTGGGAAAGGCCAGCGGCCGTCCTCCGTCAACTTCTCCAACTGGTCCACTTGGACACGCAATTCATCCATCAACGGACGGACTTCGGAAGCATATGCGGCGGCTTTCTCGTGAAGGCCGTCAATGCCGTTGACCTTCGAACGCACTGCGCGCAATGACTCCAACGCAGCATAAGTCGCTGACAATCCAGCAGAAAGCTCTTCCAAGATTCCACGCTGGGCCCGGGTCATGCCCTCTGCATCACTGTCGCCATACACGTCCATGAAGCCCTGGATGTTGGCCAGCAAGTCGCCTTGGTAGTCCATCACCGCAGGCAACACCTGGTTGGTCACCATGTCGCCGAGGACGCGGGCCTCGATTTGCAATTTCATCACGTAGTTCTCCAACTCGACCTCCGTACGGGCGGCCACCTCCTCTGCGCTCAAAACGCCCATGGATTCGAACAGCTCCACAGTTTCCTTGCGGTCCCACACGGCCAAGGCGCTCGGAGTATCCATCAGGTTGGAAAGTCCGCGCTTGGCAGCCTCCTCCACCCATTCCTGGCCATAACCATTGCCTTCGAAGCGGATGGACTTGCTCTGCTTGATCAAGGCTTGGATTTCCTTGAGCAACGCCTCGTCCTTCTTGTCTCCGGATGCGATGCGCGCATCAACTGCAGCCTTGAAAAAGTTCAACTGTTCGGCCACAATGGTGTTGAGCACCGTCATGGGCACAGCGCAGTTGGCGGTACTGCCGACCGCGCGGAACTCAAACTTGTTGCCGGTAAAGGCGAATGGCGACGTCCGGTTGCGGTCGGTGTTGTCGAGCAGCACTTCCGGAATGCGACCGATTTCCAACTTCACCGCGGTCTTCTCGTCAGGGCTCATCTTGCCCGCGCTGACGTTTTCTTCGACGGCATCGAGGAGCTCGGTCAACTTGGAACCAATAAAGGCACTGATGATGGCTGGCGGCGCTTCATTGGCACCGAGGCGGTGGTCGTTGCCTGCTCCGGCAATGGCTGCACGCAGCACATCGGCATGGCGGTGGATGGCCGCAATGGTGTTCACGAAAAAGGTGAGGAAACGCAGGTTGGTCTTGGGGTTGACACCGGGCTTCAAGAGGTTCACCCCTGTGTTGGTACCGAGCGACCAATTGTTGTGCTTGCCTGAGCCATTAAGTCCAGCAAACGGCTTCTCGTGCAACAGGACGCGGAAGTCGTGGCGCTGTGCCACCCGCTCCAAGAGGTCCATCAACAAAAGGTTGTGGTCGTTGGCGAGGTTGGCCTCCTCGAACACGGGTGCCACCTCGAACTGATTGGGTGCCACCTCATTGTGGCGGGTGGTCACCGGGATGCCGAGCTTGTGAGATTCGCACTCAAACTCCTGCATGAACGCCATGACGCGCGGAGGAATGCTACCGAAGTAGTTGTCGTCCAACTGTTGGCCCTTAGCAGGCGCAGCACCGAGGAGGGCACGGCCGGTCTGGCTGAGGTCCGGACGGGCATTGTACAACGCCTTGTCCACCAGGAAGTACTCCTGCTCCCAACCGAGGGTGGCCACCACCTTGGTCACGTTCTTGTCGAAGTACTGGCACACCTCGGTTGCAGCCTTGTCAACAGCAGTCAAGGCCTTGAGCAAGGGGGCTTTGTTGTCGAGGGACTGACCCGTGTAGGCGATAAAGATGGTGGGGATGCAGAGGGTCTCACCGATGAGGAAAGGCGGGCTGCTGGGGTCCCACAGTGTGTAACCCCGGGCCTCAAACGTGGAGCGGATGCCACCGTTAGGGAAGCTCGAAGCATCGGGCTCCTGCTGTACCAGCAGGCTGCCATCAAAACGCTCGATCGCTCCGCCTTGGCCATCGGGCTGGATGAAGCTGTCGTGCTTCTCGGCTGTGCTGCCTGTCAACGGCTGGAACCAGTGGGTGTAGTGCGTGGCGCCGCGGGCCATGGCCCACTCCTTCAGAGCGCTGGCCACTTGGTCTGCGATCTTCCGGTCAATCCGAATGCCCTCAACCATGGCGGCCACCACGTGGTCATAGGCCTCTTCGGTGAGGTACTCGCGCATGGCGTTGACGGTAAACGCCAGGTCTCCGTAGTAATCGGAAATCTTGGAAGAAGGCGGCACTGTGGCCTTCGGTGAGCGCTCGAGGACATCCTCGATGGCGGTAATGCGGTACGTTGACATGTTTTTTGTGTCTGAAGGGGCAAATTTACGCACTGACCCCCTCAGAATTAGGGGGCGCACACAAAATTTGGCTGCTTTTCTCCCAACCACCCCCTATTTGAAGGGGGTCTTGTGTTGAAAAGTGGGTTTTATGAACCCAAGCTCCCTTTTTTGGGGCTTCAATCAGAAAATCACAACCCGCTGGCGTGTGACCCTGCCGGGCTGCATCAAAGTGAGCATGTGCACACCTGGCACCACGTCTTGCACAGGGATC
>Ga0213865_10002664_pt1 | contig 11189 bp, 8 predicted proteins | sample PICome_6_FD_160100 | JGI IMG/M metagenome (GOLD analysis project Ga0213865, IMG submission 160100) | Coastal seawater microbial communities near Pivers Island, North Carolina, United States - PICO282 | ecosystem: Environmental > Aquatic > Marine > Coastal | place: USA: North Carolina | collected...
CAAAACAGGCCGTGACCGTCGTATCCAAGCGATACTTCCATTGCGTGGAAAGATCCTCAATGTTGAACGACAAAAACACAATGCTGCTAAAGTCTTCCAAAACCAAGAAATTCAAACGATGATACGTGCGCTTGGAGCAGGTGTTGGAAATAATCCTGAAGATGAAGGTGGATTTAACACTGAGAAGTTGCGTTACAGCAAAATCATCATCATGACTGACGCAGATATCGATGGCGCCCACATACGTACATTGATGCTCACATTCCTTTGGAGATTTATGAGACCTGCCATCGAGAAAGGCCATGTTTACATCGCACAGCCTCCACTCTTCCAGCTTGCAAAGTGACGAGTCAGCAAATACGCTTTCACAGATGAAGAAAGGGACATTATTCTTGATGAATTAAGAGGCGATAACCCCAACGCCAAGATCGGCATCCAAAGATACAAGGGTCTTGGTGAAATGAATCCTGAGCAGTTGTGGGAGACTACGATGAATCCAGAGACGCGTACGATGCTAAAAGTCACAGTAAAGGATGCAGAAGAATCAGACAGGATGTTTGAAATCCTGATGGGAGAAGATGTTCCTGATCGAAGGGCGTTTATCGAACGTCATGCAAAGGAGGTGACCAACCTTGACATCTGAAGATGAAAATATTGAACAAGAAAGCGGCGATTCTGTTGAATCAGGTACCGTATTGAATCGATCCCTGAATGATGAGATGAAAACCTCGTACATTAATTATGCAATGTCTGTTATCATCGGCAGAGCTCTTCCCGATGCACGTGATGGCTTGAAGCCAGTACATCGCCGTGTATTGTATGGTATGCATGAAGGAGGTCACACCTCTGAAAAGAAGTTCAGTAAGTCTGCACGTTCTGTTGGAGAAGTCATGGGTAAATACCACCCTCACGGCGATCAATCCATTTACGATACTATGGTTCGAATGGCACAAGAGTTTTCGCTCAGATATCCTCTTGTAGATGGCCAAGGAAACTTTGGTTCTATTGACGGAGACCCTCCTGCCGCAATGCGATATACGGAAAGTCGTCTTGATAAGATCTCAAAGCATATGCTTGAAGACATTGAGAAGAAAACCGTTGATTTCCAGCCAAATTTCGATGATTCCGAGATGGAACCTTCAGTTCTACCCGCCCGTCTACCTAACCTGCTTCTCAATGGCAGTGATGGTATTGCTGTCGGTATGGCTACACGGATTCCACCGCACAACCTCACCGAAGTTGCGGGTGCAATTCGACTACATGTTGATCGCATTTTGGAAGAAGGAGTTGAAAATTCTGGCATGCCTTCAATCTCTATAGATGAGTACATGGAGCATGTAAAAGGTCCAGACTTCCCAACCGGGGCAACCATTCACGGTATAGACGGTATTCTTGACATGTATTCCACTGGTAAGGGCAGATTCCATGTCCGATCCAAGTGCGATGTCTATGATGATTCAAATGGGAAGAAGATTGTCATCCATGAAATTCCGTATCAAGTCAAAAAGGCTGACATGCTTGTACACATCGCAGAATTGGTGACAAAAGGAACGATCGTTGGAATTCGTGACATCCGAGATGAATCTTCAAAGGAAGGAATTCGAGTTGTTATTGAAGTTAAGAATAATGCCGATCCGCACGCTGTACTCAACCAATTATTCAAGTCCAGCCGTTTGCAAGAATCTTATTCTGCCAACATGATGGGTATTCTGGACGGTCGGCCAGTACTTCTTACCTTACCTGTAATGTTGCATACTTATGTTGAGCATAGAGAGTCTGTGGTTGAACGACGTGCACAATTCGAACTTGAAAAAGCAGAAGCACGAGCTCACATTCTAGAAGGTCTTGTAAAAGCTCAAGACCGAATTGATGATGTGATTGCAGTTGGGAAAGCAAGTTCCAGCCGAGAACAATTTGAAGCCGTTTTGAAAGGAACTGAGACAATGCCTGGTATTGCTGCGTTTGGTTTTACCGAACCTCAAGCAAAAGCAATCGCTGAACGACGTCTGTATCAGTTAAGCAGACTTGATGTTGAAAAGGTAACGAACGAATATAATGAATTGAAAATTAAGATCGCTGATCTCCAGGATATCATTTCTTCCAAATCCCGCCGACTCGAAATTTTGATTCAAGAATTGAATGAAATGGTCGAAAAGCACGGGGATGAACGCCGTTCAGAAATCGATAAGATGCCATTATCAATGGACAGGGAAGATTTGATTGAAGAACGGGCCATTGCAATTACATTGACTGATGACAATTACATCCGTCACGTACCTGTAGAAACATTCCGCGTTCAAAACCGAGGCGGAAAAGGACTCAAGGGGGTTGCTACTAAAGATGAAGACTCACCTCAATCGATTGTAACTTGTTTTAGCAAAGATCGCTTATTGATTTTTACAAATCTTGGAAGAGTTTACGGTTTGAAAGCATGGGAAACACCACAAGGAAGCCGACACAGCAGAGGAACTCATATTCGTAATCTCTTGGAAAATTTGCAAGAAGGTGAAAGCATTGTTAGTATTTTGCCGATTTCGAAAACCCTTGTCGATGAAGTAACCGAAAAATGCCTCAAGGTGAAACTCGAAGATGGTGAAAAGCGCCCAAGTTCAGGCTATTTCTTGATGTTTGCCACCAAATTAGGTCTCATCAAGAAGACCGATCTGCACGAATATGTCCGAATCAACAGAAATGGAAAATACGCTCTTAGATTCAAACTCGATGATGATTCGCTTGTTAATGTACAATCGAGTGTAGAGACCGACGATATTGTGATGATCTCATCGACTGGTTATGCCAGCCGGTTCAAGTGCGATGCTATCCGGACTTCTGGAAGAGTATCGGGTGGTATTTATGGAATCAAAGTTGGAAGCCGTAAGGGGTCTGGAGGAGGGCATGTTGTTGGCATGCTCGCCATGAGCGAATATGAATCTCAAATTCTGACGATTTCAAAATACGGTATGGCTAAGCGTAGCCGACTTGGAACTGCCGATCGCGTTCCTGATCTTGATCGTGATGGAAATGAACGATTTGATGACGATGGTCAGATGAAAATGATGACTGATGGTTACCGCTCAACAAATCCGGGTGCAAAAGGTGTACGGACAATGAAACTTGACGAGCAATTTAACGATGAACTGATCAGTGTTCGACGCATACCCGACCTTGAGGACAACCTGTTCGTCCTTACCAAGAAAGGAATGATGATCCGTCTTGCTGTAAATCAGACCAAAGAAACTTCAGGGAAATCCACCAGAGGAACCCGAATTATGGAACTTCGAAACAAGAAGAAGACCGCATTCGAAGATGAGATTATCTTCACTGCTCGTCTTCCAGCTGAACTTGTTGAACAAGATGAATTCGAAGCCATGGATACAGATGGTGATGGAGTCGTTAGTCGTGAAGAATTTGAAGCTGCACAGGCCTTAAAGTCCGATTCAATCCTCGAAGAAGAGTGAAATTGTCCAATCGACGCCTTCAAACATGATTCATGTCTGAGGTGGGTTGTACCGGGTTGTTTCAACCGGTATGGTGAGATAAATGGATGAGCGTTCTTTGATTTATGATTGGAATACCATTGAGTATGAATTTAACCGAAACCCAAACAACCATCCGCACGGTGTTTGGTTTGACGATGAGACTCTACGCGATGGTTTACAAAGTCCATCTGCACGTAATCCAACGATTGAACAGAAAATCGAATTGCTTACCTACATGGAAAAACTTGGCATTCAAAAAGTGGACCTTGGTTTACCAGGTGCAGGGCCATTCCACGTCGAGCATATTGATTCAATGCTAAATCATATTACTGAAAATGACTATTCAATCCGTCCAGGCGCTGCAGTTCGTACCCTAATGAATGACATTGAACCCCTTGTTGAGTTGCAACAAAAACATGGTATTCCAGTCCAGGCTTCCGCTTTCCTTGGTACAAGTCCAATACGACAATACGCTGAAGGGTGGACAATGGAAAAGTTGCTCTCGACAATGGAAACAGCCGTTTCATTCGCAGTTGAGAGCGACGTCCCAGTCATGTTTGTCACGGAGGACACCACACGTTCAAAGCCAGAAGATATCAAACTCATCTATCAACGAGCAATGGAATTAGGAGTTCGTAGAATTTGTGTGTGTGATACATGTGGCCACGTAACGCCAAATGGAGTGAAAAAACTTCTGAATTTCATAGATGAAGAAGTCATCAAAGACGGAGGTTACAACAGAAGAGACATCGAAGTCAATTGGCATGGTCACCAAGATCGTGGACTCGGTGTTGCCAACAATATTGCAGCGGTTGAAGCTGGAGCAGATGTCGTTCATGGAACTGCACTTGGTCTTGGAGAGCGAGCAGGCAATGCACCTCTTGATCAAACACTCGTAAATTTGAAACTCATGGGAGCCATTGATAACGACCTCACAGTTCTTGGTGAATACATGCAAAAAGCGCACGAGTATACCGAGGTGCCTTTACCAAGAAACTATCCAGTATTTGGGCAAGATGCCTTCGAAACAGGAACAGGAGTTCATGCTTCTGCAGTCATCAAGGCAATGAAGAAAGGCGATCATTGGCTTGCAGATCGGGTCTATTCAGGAGTTCCTGCTGGAGAATTTGGATTAGAACAAGTCATCCGTATTGGACATATGGCAGGCCGCTCAAACATCATCTGGTGGTTGCAACAAAGAAATTATGAAGCAACTGATGAGCTCGTTTCTTACCTTTTCGAGGTTGCAAAATCACAAAGAAGACTCATGGATGATGAAGAAGTTGTTGAAGCAATCAAGGTCTTTGAATCAAAGAACTAGGCTTCTTCTTCAACATTATCTTCTCTGTTGATTTCTTCCATGGTTGTTTCAAGCCATCCACTGTCAACACTGCCCCCGTCCCATTCACCAACAACTTCGACTTCAATTTCTTCTTCTTCTCTCCAGACAGGTTCATCAAGAGATCCTTGAGTTACAAATCTGCCATGGCTGTCGACTTGCTCTTCAAGAAGAGACATGTGCTTAGAGACCGGCAGGAAGTGCCCTACAGGCATTCCAGCGGCAACGAATGGATTTGTTGCTATGCATATCATCAATCCATCCTCAGGCGCAAGAATATCCACTGACAAGCCCGGTGTTGCTGGATCAGAAATACGGGCAACAACATCACCTTCTTTCATGATCGAACCACAATCCACAAACAAATCGAGTAATCCTCCTTCTCCAGCACGTAACCATGTGGATCCACTTGCCAACATTCTAAATCGAGGTCTGTGAGGCTTTTCGGGAATCATTTTCAAACTACGTAAAATATTGACTACGCCGTGAACAGCAACCTTCACTGATGACTGATCAAGCCAATTTGCTCCACCGCCTTCGTATGTTATCGAAGGGATATCAAGTTCATTCGCATTGCTTCGGAGAGAACCACTCGGTGGCTTTGAATCTAATATGATCTCAATTCCAAAGGCCTTTGCAAGTATGTTTGAGCCAGCATGTGCCAGGTCCACTCTTATTTGAGGCATGTTCGAACGACCTTTCCCTGCACTATGTAAGTCAATAATTGCATCAGAGTCCTCGATCAAGTATCTCCAAACCTGATGAGCAACTCTTCGAGTTGAGGAACCTTTGGGGTTGCCTGGGAAATTCCGATTCAAATCTCTTCCATCGGGGAAATATCTTGATTTTGATCTGTATCCTGGCATATTGACGACTGGTACGATTCGAATCGTTCCCGCCAAGGTATCAGGATTCAATGGTTTATCCTTTTCAGTGAATGAATTTCCTAGTAAATGAGTGCAAGCAGATGGGCCTGTCAACTCATCCCCATGCATTCCTCCAAGAATTGTTATGGTTGGTCCGGGTCTATTTCCATGAATAATTGTAACTGGTGTCGCCCATGGATCTCCAAGACTTACCTCTAACAATGGAAGATCAATTGTGCGGATAGTGCCACGCTTGACCGTCTTTCGATAAAATTTGTAATCAGACCACTCCGAGTTCCTGTCCCACTCTGTTCTATCTTCTGATTTATGCTCTGCGAGAGCTTTCTCAATGACCTTTCTTCGACGTTTCGATAATTCATGAGCAATTCTGACTCGCTTTGATTTCTTCGATTTTCGGGCCATAGGTCAAACCTCCGTGCTTTACTTTAATCCGTTTACAAGGTCTTTCAGAACCATGTCAACATCTGCCGCCTTGGTGACGCCTGAGGCAAGCAGTACTCCATGCGCTCCTAATTCAACGGCTGTTCGCACATCATTTCCATCTTTTACACCTGCTCCACATAGAACGCGAACATTTGGGTTGATGTCGTGAACTGCCTTTACGGTATCTTGTACAATTGCGGGATCTGCAGATGTAACCGAGATATCTCCTCCAATAAGTTCTGGAGGTTCAACGGCGATGAATGTAGGATTCATGCTAGCAAGAGATTGTGCTTCATTGACATCAATAGCACAAGCGCATATTGGAAAACTATCGGGCAGTGCATCAATCAGTTTTTGAATCCCTGAATGTTCGGATTTGTGCTCTGCATGATTGATAATTGTGCCCTTTGCACCATGTTCTATAGCGTTATCTGGTTGCAACCATCCCGTATTCGAGCCAAATCCCACGGGATCCAAATGTTGGGTCCAAACTTCGAGAGAAGGTGCAGCTTTCACCACTGAACTTAGATCAAAAGCAGATACTACAGCAACCATTCTCACATGGTCTTGTGAAGCGTTTTCCATAGCTTTTGCTAATTTCACAGCATTCAAGCCTAATGCGGAGGCATATGTTTTGAAATTAACAACGATGAGGGGCTGCATAGTATTGCGTGTATGATGTTCTTCTTGAGTTCTTCCACGACATGGCTCACTGAATCGGCCATTGAGCATCATTGAGTACAGTGCCATCTGGTATTATCGAATTATGATCAACAACAACATTGCTCAAGAGACAATTCTTTCCAATCGTCGTTCCTCTCCCAACCATCGTATTGCTTAAGTTGGATTTTTCTTTAATTTGAACGCCATCAAGTAAACTGCATTGAGACAACACTGAATCAATAATTTTACAATTCTTGGCAAGCATAGTGTGCTCTACTGTACATGTTTCACCAATTTGAACTGAAGAATCAGCATGCCAATTTGTTCCCCTTCTTGATCCAGATTTCCATCGCTGATTTTCAATACAAGCTTGAACTCCGGATGACCAACTTTGAGGTGTTCCCGCATCAATAAAATATCCCTCAAATGCATAGCCATTCAATTCATTCTCTTCTGCTAATACTGGAAAAACCTCTCGTTCAAGAGAGCATCTTCCCGTTGGGATGTATGAAAAAATATCCTCTTCAAAGAGATATGATCCAGCATTGATTAGGTTGGAAAAGACTTCTTCATGCTTTGGTTTTTCCTTAAACTGAGTGATTCTGTTATCGTCATCTATTCCTACGATTCCAAATCGTGTTGGGTCTTCTACTTCCCAAAGCGCGAGTGTACCAATGCCCCCGTTCTTATTGTGTAAATCAATTCCTCGTTGCATATTCAAAGAAGAGATGATATCGCCATTAAGGCAAGCAAATCTTCCAGAAATGACATCTCGACAATTCCCAAGTGCTCCTCCAGTTCCTAATGGCTCACTTTCTTTTACGATCCGAACGTCAAAAGGGACTTCATTTTCTTTGAAAAATTCTTCAATCATATTGACTTTGTAGCCCCCTGCGACTACTACTTCGTCGACTTTGTCGCTTGGGATGACTTCAACAACGTGTTCAAGTAACGTTTTGTCTAACATAGGGAGGATTGGTTTGGGGATGCCATAGGTCCACGGGCGCAGCCGAGTTCCGAATCCTCCTGCTAAAACAACGACTTGCATGGTTTTGGGGCCATGTTTTGGCATTTGAAGTTGTACCCTTTTGGTCAGGAAATCACAAGGAAACCTTTCCGCACAGTTCAAAGACGTTCTTCCATTCGCAGGTATTAGTGATAGTATGAATATCCACGAATACCAAGGAAAAGCATTGTTCAAGCAACATGGCGTAAACGTCGTTGAAGGCGTTCATTGCACGTCTGTATCTGCAGCACTCGATGCGTATGAGCAACTTCAATCCAAAGTTGTGGCTGTAAAGTCTCAAATTCATGCGGGAGGAAGAGGCAAAGGAAATCTGTATTCACCTGAAAGCCGAGATTTGGTTATGGAAGGCGGAGTTAAGATTGCCTTTTCAAAAGAAGATGTTGAAACCTATGCAACCAATATTCTCGGTAATGTTCTTGTCACAAAACAAACTGGTGAAGAAGGGAAAGTTGTAAACCATCTCTACGTTGAGTCTGGTTGTGACATCGCTCACGAATATTATCTTGCCTTGCTTGTCGATCGTGAACAAAAATCCGTTCTTGTCATGGCTTCAACAGAAGGTGGAATGGATATCGAAGAGGTTGCAGAGGAAACTCCTGAACTTCTCCATAAATTGAATATTGATTCAAATGCAGGTTTGCTTGGCTATCAAATCAGAGATCTTGGACTTGCACTTGGTTTGCAAGGGGCTGCTCACAAGTCTTTTGGAAAAATGTTGAAGGCTTTGTATTCACTATTCCTCATGGAAGATTGTGCGATGGTTGAGATCAATCCACTGGTTCGTTCATCGAATGACGAAATGATTGCACTCGATGCGAAGGTTAGTTTTGATGAAAATGCAGAATTTAGACATAAATCATGGGATGACATCAGAGACCTTTCTGAGGAAGAAGATGTTGAAATCCGAGCGAAAGAAACTGGCCTTTCATATGTCAAACTTGACGGGAATATTGGATGTCTTGTCAACGGAGCAGGACTGGCAATGGCTACAATGGACGTCATCAAACTTTACGGGGGAGAACCTGCAAATTTCCTTGATGTAGGTGGTGGAGCAAATGAAGAGCAAGTTAAAACAGCATTCTCAATCATCCTTGAAGATCCAAACGTAAAGGGCATCCTTGTGAACATCTTTGGTGGTATTATGCGATGCGATATCATTGCTCGAGGTGTAATTGCTGCCACTGAATCACTTGGACTAACCGTTCCTCTTGTTGTTAGACTCGCAGGAACCAATGTAGATGAAGGTAAGGCAATCTTAGCTTCGTCAACTCTCAACATACATCCTGCTGACGACCTCGCTGAAGGGGCTCAAAAGATTGTAGAACTCATTGGAGGTGATGTCTGATGGCAATTTGGATTGAAGAAGACGCAAAGGTACTGGTACAAGGAATAACAGGAAAGCAAGGAATGTTTCATGCTGATAAGATGGTTGAATATGGCACAAATATTGTTGGTGGATGTACGCCTGGAAAAGGTGGACAGACAGTAGATTTGCAAGGTAATTCATATCCTGTTTGGAATTCAATGTTTGAAGCGATTGAGACAACAGATGCTGATGCAACAGTCATTTACGTGCCTCCTCCATTTGCAGCTGAAGCCATCATGGAGGCTGCTGATGCGTTCGATCAAATCAAAGGAGAAGGCGTTGTAGTTTGTATTACTGAAGGAATTCCAACTCTCGATATGGTCAAGGCTGTAGCGTTTGTTGAAAACCGACCAGGGGTTCGACTCATTGGTCCTAATTGCCCAGGGATCATTACTCCTGGAGATAACGGCGGTGCAAAAATCGGGATCATGCCAGGACATATTCATGCAAAAGGAAGAATTGGAATTGTCTCAAAATCTGGGACCTTAACCTATGAAGCAGTGGCTCAAACAATGAGCATTGATGAAGGCCAGTCCACTTGTGTGGGTATTGGTGGAGACCCTGTCAATGGAACAGGTTTCATTGAATGCCTTGCAGCATTCGAAGCAGATCCTCAAACAGAGGCAATTGTAATGATTGGCGAAATTGGTGGGAATGCAGAACAAGAAGCAGCAGCTTGGGCAAAAGAAAATGTCACAAAACCAATCGTTGGTTTTGTTGCTGGTGCAACTGCACCACCTGGTAAGCGAATGGGGCACGCTGGAGCAATCATTTCTGGCGGAAAGGGAACCGCAGAAGAGAAATTCGAAGCATTTGAGGCAGCAGGAATTGCTTGCGCTCGAGATCCATCTGAACTCGGAGCAGTTTTGCTTGAATCTCTCAAAACAGCAGGCTTGCGCTGAGGGTTCCCATGGACTCGAATTGGAATGAACAGATTATTGCTCATTACAAGTCGAAAACGATACCTCTCGATTGGCTTTCAAAGCCAAGCCAACATCAGTTCCGATGGAGAACACTTGAAGGTAAATGGGTAACTTCCAAGAGACGAATACGGAACCATGAATCACTATTGAAAGCCTTTGGGAAAGAATTTCCAAGCGATTTGTATGTCTCAACTTCTTCATGGTTGAATCCAATAGATTTGCCCCGGTTACGAGATACTGAGGCATCTTACCCCGTTCTTATTGATCATCTCATTGTGTTTGATATTGATGTGGCTCCCTTGAGTTTGAAAAATTTAGAAAAAGCCAAAAAAATTGCAAAGGGCCTTCACTCATTTGTTATGGAGAATGAACCTGTTGAATTTGTTCACTCTACCTTCTCTGGAAGCAAAGGATTTCATCTCATTTACAAAGACAAAGACCGTGCTAAATTTGGAATTCCCGAACCAAAAGAACGAGAGGAAACTGTGCGTCAAGAACGCAAGGACTTACTTTCACGAGTCCTAGAGCAAGGTTTTGAAGTCGATGAACGAATTACTGCAGACACGCGAAGAATCATTCGTTTGCCCGGTTCGATTCATGGGAAGACTGGTTTTCAGTGCACAAGCATAGATATTGCTCAATTTGATCAACCCTTAATTCAACTTCTAGAACAAATTCCTAAAATTGATCTTGCAGTTAACATACCAAAGAAAGCGAAACTGATTGTCAAAACATCTTCGAAAGAAAAAGAAGGAGATTTTGTTGACAATGAGCATTCCTATATGATGGAGGTTAGCAATCACTTACCTGGGACTAAGGATAGAAGTGCCCTGCTCTTTTGGACACCACATTCATGGGGTACAGATGCTGACTGTTTTGAACGGTTAAACACTCTAATGGAAAAGGAAGGTTTGAGTTGTGGTGCTATTTTGTCAGATGGTGAAAGAATTCTGTTCATTTGCCCTGAATCTATCACGAGAGCAAAAGTCGTAAAAATTCTAAAAGATCTGGGCATGGAAAAATTATCAGAGAACCTAAAACAACGAGAGCATTATTGGGTGAGAATCTCCGGTATAATGGAT
>Ga0213865_10002668_pt1 | contig 11186 bp, 7 predicted proteins | sample PICome_6_FD_160100 | JGI IMG/M metagenome (GOLD analysis project Ga0213865, IMG submission 160100) | Coastal seawater microbial communities near Pivers Island, North Carolina, United States - PICO282 | ecosystem: Environmental > Aquatic > Marine > Coastal | place: USA: North Carolina | collected...
TTAACGTTGTCTTTGCCCGCCTTGATGTAGGGCCCCCAGCGCCCCATGATGATGCGGGTGTCGGGATCCTCGTCAAAGGTCTTGAGCAGTGCTTTGGCATCGGCCTCCCGCTTCGCCTTGACCATTTCAATGGCGTAGTCCAGGGGGATGTCGTACGGCGTGTATTCGCTGTCTTTCGGGATGCTGACGAACTTTCCGTCGTGGCGCACATAAGGGCCGAAACGGCCGATCGCAGCTACAACCTTCTTGTCTTCGAAAGTGCCCAGGTCGCGCGGAAGTTCGAAAAGCTTGAGCGCTTCCTCCAGCGTGATGCCCTCGAGGGTCTGTCCCTTGAGCAAGGAAGCAAATTGCTTTTCCTCATCGTCGGGTGCGCCGATTTGCGCCAAGGGGCCATAACGGCCGATGCGGACCAGGACCATCTTGCCCGACGCGGGGTCTACGCCCAGTTCGCGCTCACCACTGGCGCGCTCGGCGTTCTCGGTGGTCTCTTGAATCTGGGTGTTGAAAGGCGTGTAGAAGGCCTTCACCATGCGCTGCCAATCGTCTTTTCCGGCGGCGATGTCGTCAAACTCCTGTTCGACCTTGGCGGTGAACTGGAAGTCCATGATGGAGGCGAAGTGTTCCTGGAGGAAGTCGGTGACCACATTGCCGATGTCCGTGGGGAACATCTTGTTGCGCTCAGATCCGGCCATTTCCTTCTCTTTCTCGGAGTGCACAGAGCCGTCGGGTTGAAGGGTCATGGAGTTGAATTCCCGCTCCTTGCCCTCCCGGTCCTCTTTGACCACGTATCCGCGTTTTTGGATGGTGGCGATGGTGCTGGCGTAGGTAGAGGGGCGTCCAATTTGGAGTTCTTCGAGCTTCTTGACCAGCGCAGCCTCGCTGAATCGGGCTGTGGCCTTGGTGAACCGTTCGGTGGCCTTCATCTCTTTGAGGTTGAGAGCGGCGCCTTGGTCCATGCGCGGCAGCATGCCCCGCTCTTCTTTTTCTTCGTCGGTGCCTTCGAGGTAGACCTTCATGAAACCGTCGAACTGGATGGCTTCGCCGCGGGCGACGAGCATCTCTTCACGGCCGGGCAGGTGGATGTCCACCGTGGTTTTTTCGATGATGGCTTCTGCCATCTGGCTGGCGAGGGTGCGCTTGAAAATCAACTGGTACAAGCGCTGTTCATCGGACTCTCCGGACACCTCAGTGCGCCCGAGATCGGTGGGTCGAATCGCTTCGTGTGCCTCTTGTGCGCCGGCGTTTTTCGTCTTGAAGGTGCGGAGCATGTGGTATTGCTCGCCGTAGGTGCCGAGGATGTGCGCTTTGGCGCCATCAAGGGCGACGTCCGACAAGTTCGTGGAGTCGGTACGCATGTAAGTGATGCGTCCGCTTTCATAGAGGCGCTGGGCCACTTGCATGGTGCGAGACACCGTGAACCCCAACTTCCTCGCCGCCTCCTGTTGGAGTGTGGAGGTGGTGAAGGGGCCAGCGGGCTTCCGCTTGGTGGGCTTCCGTTCGACGCGGTCTGCTTTCAGGTCGGCACCGTGTGCTGACTTCAAAATGGCCTCTGCCGTATCCGGATCTCCGATGCGTTTATTGAGTTCGGCCTTGAATCCCTGACCGGCAGTTTCGAGTTGGGCAGACACCTTATAGTAACCCTCAGGCTGAAACGAGAGGATTTCACGCTCCCGGTCCACAATGAGTCGGACGGTGACACTCTGCACCCTTCCAGCAGAAAGCGAGGGACGGACCTTCTTCCACAAGACCGGAGAAAGCTCATAGCCCACGAGGCGATCGAGGACCCGTCGGGCCTGCTGGGCCATAACCAAAGGCATGTTGACCTCCCTCGGATTCTCGATGGCTTTCAGAATCGCGTTTTTGGTGATCTCCGAAAAAACGATGCGCTTGGTCTTCTGTTCGGGCAGTTGAAGGGCCTCCTGCAAGTGCCAGCTGATGGCCTCTCCTTCGCGGTCCTCATCCGTCGCGAGCCAGACGGTCTGTGCAGCTTTGGCGAGTTTCTTGAGTTCGGAGAACCTGCCTTTGTCAGCGGTCAACTCGTACGTAGGCATAAACCCATTCTCTACATCGACGGCCAGTTGTCCACCGGGCAAATCCCGGATGTGTCCGTAGCTAGAGCGCACTACGTAATCACCACCGAGGTATCCTTCAATGGTCTTGGCCTTGGCCGGCGACTCTACTATGACGAGGTTCTTGCTCATTATTGAGTGGATTCGAATTGGCAAAGGAAGCGACAAACTCTGATTTCCAATGCAGCAGGGGTGTACTTGTCAACTGACATGAAAGTTTCATTTGCTACCGCCGTAGGCGCAGGGAAATTTGGCGAGGCCTGAACTGACACGTTGTCAGGTTTGGGGTAGTTTTGTCTCCCACTGCATTGAATTTCCACGATGAGACCCGGCAACCATACGATTGATGAACAGCGACAGGGTGAGGCCGTTGGTCCTCGCCCCGGTGGCGAAGGTGGGCGCAAGCTTTACTTGGAGAGCTACGGTTGTCAGATGAATTTCAGCGACAGCGAAATCGTCGCGAGCATTTTGGCCGAAGCCGGATACTCCACGACGCAACAGGAGGCAGAGGCGGATTTGATTCTGCTCAACACTTGCTCTATTCGGGACAATGCAGAACAACGGATTCGACACCGTTTGCAGCACCTCAAGGGAGGTAAGCGCGCCAATCCGAAGTTGAAGGTGGGCATCTTGGGCTGCATGGCGGAGCGCCTGCGCGATCAGTTGTTGGAGGAAGAAAAGCTGGTGGACTTGGTGGTCGGGCCGGATGCCTACCGGGATTTGCCGCGGCTCGTCGACGAAGTTGAAGGAGGACAAAAAGCTGTCAATACCCTGCTCAGCCGGGAGGAGACCTACGCTGAAATTCAGCCTGTGCGCCTGGACGACAAAGGCGTGACGGCGTTCATTTCCATCATGCGCGGTTGCGACAACATGTGCAGTTTCTGCGTGGTTCCCTTTACCCGAGGAAGGGAACGCAGCAGGGACCCCAAGAGCATCGTGGCGGAGGCGCAGGACCTGTTTGACAAGGGCTATCGCGAAGTCACCCTGCTTGGGCAAAATGTGGACTCGTACAAGTGGAATGTCGATGCCAAGGGACAGGTCAAGGATGAAACGCAGCCCGTGGTGCGCTTCGCCCAATTGATGGACTTGGTGTCTGATGTCAATCCCGATTTGCGGGTGCGCTTTTCGACCTCCCATCCCAAAGACATGACGGACGAAGTCTTGGAAGTGATGGCGCGCAAGGACAACCTGTGCAAGTACATCCACTTGCCTGTGCAGTCGGGGGACAGCGATGTTCTGAAGCGGATGAACCGGGGCTATACCCGGGAGTGGTACCTCGATCGGATTGCCGCCATTCGCCGGATCATGCCCGATTGTGCGATCAGCACGGACGTGATTGCAGGCTTCTGTGGAGAGACCGAGGCCCAACATCAGGCCACCCTTTCATTGATGCGCGAAGTGCGCTACGAAATGGCGTACATGTTCAAATACAGCGAGCGTCCACGCACTTTGGCCGAAAGGAAGTTTGAGGACGATGTCCCCGAGGATGAAAAGGGACGTCGGTTGGCAGAAATCATCGATTTGCAGCGGGTACACAGCCGCGAACGCATGGCGGCCCAGTGTGGCCCGGTATACCGGGTGCTTGTCGAGGGACCGTCAAAGAAGAACAGTGAGGAATTCCAGGGCCGCAACACATACAATGGCGTTGTGGTGTTCCCCAAGGGCGATGCTGAAGTGGGCCAGTACGTCTATGTGCGGACCACCGAATGCATGGCGGTGACTTTGCGGGGGGAGTTGATTACAGAACAAGAAGCCCAACAGGTGGGATACATCGCATGAACCTTCAGAGCGTCAAAACCCGTTTCGGCATCGTGGGCACCAGCCCGGCGCTTGAGCGTGCGCTGGCGACAGCTGTTCGCGTGGCGCCTGCCGACATCACGGTGCTGGTGCGTGGCGAATCCGGCACTGGAAAGGAGGCCCTGCCCAAAATCATTCACCACAACAGTGCGCGCAAGCATGGACCCTACATCGCGGTGAACTGCGGTGCCATTCCTGAAGGCACCATTGATTCGGAGCTGTTCGGTCACGAGAAGGGCAGTTTTACTGGCGCCCACGAGGCGCGCAAAGGATATTTCGAAGAGGCCGACGGCGGGACCGTCTTTCTCGATGAGGTGGGCGAATTGCCCTTGGCCACGCAAGCGCGCCTCCTCCGGGTATTGGAGACGGGTGAATACCTGCGTGTGGGCTCCTCCAAGGTGCGCAAGACGGATGTCCGCGTGGTGGCCGCCACCAACCTCGATTTCGATCAGGCGATGGTGGACGGCAAGTTTCGCGAGGACCTGTACTACCGTTTGAACCAGGTGCCGCTCATGCTGCCGCCGCTTCGCGATCGGGGGATGGACATCCACCTGTTGTTCCGCAAGTTTACCGGGGACTTCAGCGAGCGCCATCACATGCCGCCCATACGATTGGGGCCCGAGGCGGTTGAATTGCTGCAGCGCTACCCTTGGCCGGGCAACGTGCGCCAGCTTAAGAACATCGCGGAGCAAATCAGCGCCATCGAAACAGAGCGTGCCGTGGATGCGGACCGGCTGTTGGATTACCTGCCTGAGTTGCCGCGCCGAGACCTCGCCAAAATCCCGGTGGACGGGCAGGAGGGCTCAGGTCCAGGATTGAACGAGCGCGAGATCCTCTACAAGTTGCTGTTCGAGATGAAGTCGGACCTCCACGATTTGAAGTCGCTTGTGCTCAAGATGATACAGGAGGGCAAGATCGACGCGGGATCCAGTGAAGACCAGTCCTTGGTCAACCGGGTGTTTGGCGAACAAGAAGGCACGGACCTGTTGCGGTTGCCAGAACGGGCGGGTGCAGAACCTGCTTGGGCGTCCACCCGCACAGAGACGCAGGACCCCGAGGCTTTTGCGGAATCCACGGAGGTCGAGGAGTCTCTGTCCTTGCTGGACAGCGAGCGGGAATTGATCCAGCGGGCTTTGGTCAAGCACGGTCACCGCCGGAAGCAGGCTGCCGCAGAGTTGGGTATTTCCGAAAGGACGCTGTACCGCAAAATCAAGGAATTCGGCCTCAAATGAAGCAGGTGTTGCACAAATTGTGGTGTGCCGCCGTGATCGCGGTTTTGTTGGTGGGGGTGGGCTGCGGTGTCTACACACCATATGGCGCACAGACGGCCGGTGCACGGACTTTTTCTGTGGACTATTTCACCCCGGTGGCGCCCCTGGCAGGTCCGGAAGTTGGACAGCAGTTTACCGAAGCTTTGAAGGATTTGATCCAGCGGCAGAGCACCCTGCAATGGGTGGCCGAGGGTGGCGACATCCAATACAGTGGACGCATCGTGGGATATGACGTGTCGACGAGTGCGGTGGCCGGCGGGCAAGAAGTGGCTTCACAAAACCGCCTCACCATGCAGGTCCAGGTCCAGTATGTCCACATCGTGGAGGCCGATCTTGGTTTTGAGCGGACTTTTAGTCGCTTCGCCGATTTTCCAGCGACGAGTGACCTGTTTGATGTGGAATCCGAATTGGTGGAAGAGATCAACGAACAACTGACCCAAGAAGTGTTCAACGCGAGCCTCGGAAATTGGTGAGCGGACTTCGCATATTGCGGCACGGATGAAGGAATCAACGGAAACGAAGCGGTTGGGTGCACTCCTCGACGCCGTGCGCGGTGGAGATGGTGCGGAACAGGCTGTCTCTTGGGAAGAGTGGGCCGGGACCCTCGACCGATGGGTGGAGGCTTACCCTGCGTTTGGCGCGGGCCGCATGCTGCGCGCCAAGACGGCGCGCGAGACGCGTGCACTTTCGGCCGCGGACCGGCTGACGGAAGCGGCGGTGTTTTCCTCTGAGCCGGGCCGCTTGTTTGACTTGTTGTTCCGCGCAGGAATCGAAGGGGAAATTGCATCCTTTGCCCGGGCGGTGGAGGCCCTTGAGCCAGAAGTGGAAGAAGCGGTGCGCTTGCGCTGGCATCCCGTTGGGGAGGGGGAGACGACCACTGCTGCAGCGGGGACGGAGGCGGCTTCGGTCCAAGAACCTGCTGAGGGTGGGGATGAACGTGTCACACCTTTGTCAGATTTTGACGAGGCAGGAGGTGAGCAAGCGCAAGAATTGGAAGAGAATGCCGCCGAGGTGGTCATTCCGGAACCGGGAACGTTGGCCCGAGAGGTGGTTTTGGGCGCCATTGAGCGCAGCATCGAGAAAGAAATCAGCGACCTCTCCGTGGACGAGTCTGAGCCGAGCCATCCATCCACCGAGGAGGCATCCCCCGAGGGGGAGACGGGCGCCGGAGGCTTTGCTTTTGGCCTCGCTGGCGAGATCACAGAGGAAGACCCTGCAGATGCGGTGGATGTCTCAAGCCTTTCGCCGCTGGCCCGTTGGGCGTTCGAGCGCGGCCGTGAAACGGGTTTTGTGGAAGGTGTGGCGGCACAGCGTTCTTCTGAGAATTTGCGGACGGCCGCTGAGCAAATTGAGGCGGTGATGGATGCCAGTGCAGAGGGCGCGGCTTCGGATGTTGAGTCCGCCCCGGGGGGACTCGAACAGCAGGCAGCCCTGATTGATTTGTTTATCCGAAACGAGCCCACCATCGGGCCCATACGTCCGGAAGTGGAGCACAAAGGCGTCAAGGAATTGGCCAAGGAAAGCCTTGTCGAAGACGCTTCTTTGATCACCGAAACGATGGCCCGGATTTACGCTGGACAAGGACAAATTGGACGGGCCCGACGGGCTTACAAGCTTTTGGCCTTGAAATACCCGGAGAAAAGCGTTTATTTTGCCGCCCAATCCAAGAAGCTTGGCCGCAAGGCCGCGGATGACTGAAAAACCCTGTCATTCCTGAGCTAACGCTGGTTTTGGACTTCAATTGACTACGACATTATGGGCTATATTCTTCTCGTCCTCATCCTGATCATCGCCATTTTGTTGGGCGCTGTGATCCTCGTTCAGAACCCAAAGGGCACCGGTTTGGCCTCTGGATTTGAGTCTGCCGGCAAGATTGGTGGCGTTCAGCGCACCACGGATTTCCTCGAAAAGTCCACCTGGTACTTGACGGTGGCCCTCTTCGTGTTGTGCATCGGCGCAACGGGTGCCTTCTCCGGTGGTAGCACCGATACAGGAGGCTTCGAAGAAGAAGAGTTTGTGGCACCAGCGCCAGTGGAAGCACCGGCTCCTCTTCAGGACGGAGCGCCAGCCAACTAAGCGAAGGCCCCGGGCTTTCCGGAAAATGTCAGCCTGTCAGTCGGGCTGACATTTTTTTTTGGTCTGTCCTGCCATTCGGCAGTCTCCCGTGCAGTTTTGTCAGGTGGTGGGCCTTGGTGAAGGGTTGGCACGGGATTGGCTTTAAGCTCCGCGCCACAGGCACACTATCACATATACCATTCAACCGTTCACAATATGTCTGTAAACATCAAGCCCCTGGCTGACCGCGTAGTGGTCGAGCCTGCCGCCGCGGAAGAAACCACCGCCAGCGGAATCATCATTCCCGACACTGCCAAGGAGAAGCCCCAGAAGGGTACCGTGGTGGCCGTTGGTGACGGCAAGAAGGACGAGCCCATGACCGTCAAGGTCGGTGACACCGTGTTGTACGGAAAGTACTCCGGTACCGAGCTCTCCCTCGAAGACCAGGATTACATGATCATGCGTGAGAGCGACATTCTCGCCGTGCTCTGATCTCATTTGAAATTCACCCTACACATCATTCAACATGCCGAAGGAAATCACCTTTGATACAGCGGCCCGGAAGGAGCTGCAGGCCGGCGTCGACGCCCTGGCCAACGCCGTAAAGGTCACGCTCGGTCCCAAGGGCCGCAACGTGGTCATCGACAAGAAGTTCGGTGCACCGACCGTCACCAAGGACGGCGTTTCTGTCGCCAAGGAAATCGAGCTGAAGGACCCCATTCAAAACATGGGTGCCCAAATGGTCAAGGAGGTCGCCTCCAAGACCGCAGACGTGGCCGGAGACGGTACCACCACAGCGACGGTTCTCGCCCAGGCGATGATCAAAGCCGGCCTCCGCAACGTGGCCGCCGGAGCCAACCCCATGGACCTCAAGCGGGGCATGGACAAAGCCACTGCTGCTTTGGTCAGTGAGCTGCGCAACATCTCCCGTGAGGTCGGCAGCGACACGGCCAAGATCGAGCAGGTTGCCACTGTTTCTGCCAACAACGACAGCACCATCGGTGCGCTCATCGCCCAGGCGATGGAAAAGGTTGGCAACGAGGGCGTCATCACTGTCGAGGAGGCCAAGGGCACCGAGACAGAGGTCAAGACCGTCGAGGGCATGCAGTTCGACCGCGGATACTTGAGCCCTTACTTCGTCACCAACCCTGACAAGATGGAGGCCGAGTTGGAGAGCCCGAACATTCTCATCTTCGAGAAGAAGATCAGCAACATGAAGGACCTGTTGCCCGTGCTCGAGAAGAGCGCGCAGACCGGTCGTCCGCTGCTGATCATTGCCGAGGACGTGGACGGCGAGGCCCTCGCTACGCTCGTGGTCAACAAGATCCGCGGCGCTTTGAAAGTGGCCGCAGTCAAGGCCCCCGGTTTTGGAGACCGCCGCAAGGCGATGCTCCAGGACATCGCGATCCTCACCGGAGGTACCGTGATCTCCGAGGAAACCGGTCTCAAGCTCGAGAATGCCACGCTCGCCGACCTCGGTTCTGCTGAGAAGGTGACCATCGATAAGGACAACACGACCGTCGTCAACGGCGTCGGAGAGAAGGACGCGATTGAGGCCCGCATCGGTCAGATCAAGGCCCAGATCGAGTCCACCACCAGCGACTACGACAAGGAGAAGCTCCAAGAGCGCCTTGCCAAGCTCGCCGGCGGAGTGGCCGTGCTCTATGTGGGTGCTGCTACGGAAGTCGAGATGAAGGAAAAGAAGGACCGCGTCGACGACGCCTTGCACGCCACCCGTGCAGCGGTAGAGGAGGGCATCGTGCCCGGAGGCGGTACTGCTTTGATCCGTGCCTCCAAGGTGCTCGCTGGGGTCGAGACCGTCAATGACGACGAAGAGACCGGTGTGCAGATTGTCATGCGCTCCATTGAGGAGCCGCTGCGCCAAATCGTAGCCAATGCTGGTGGCGAGGGTGCAGTCGTGGTCAACACGGTCCGTGAGGGCAAGGGTGACTTTGGCTACAACGCCCGCACCGAGGTGTTCGAGGACCTGCACGATGCGGGGGTAATCGACCCCACCAAAGTGACACGTGTGGCCCTGGAGAACGCGGTGTCCATCAGTGGTATGGTACTCACCACCGAGTGCGTGATTGCTGACGTGGAAGACCCTGCCGAAGCGGCTGCAGCCGCTGCCGCAGCCGCCGGTGCCGGCGGTATGGGTGGCATGATGTAAGCGCTTCCCTGCGATTCACAACAATAAAAAGCCCCGCTTCGGCGGGGCTTTTTTTGTGCTGGGGACAACCTCCTCACCGACAAAAGTGTTTGGCTGGTGGTGGTCCGATTCATGGAATTCGCCGAAATTGCAAGAACATGTGCACGATTTCTAACCCCTTGGTTGCTTCGTGGAAGCGATTGGCTTCCATCAGTTTCCTCTTCGCTCTGTGTTTTTCGCTGGCCGCCCAGAATGGCTGCGAGGACGAGGCGGGCAATATCTACGGCCCTTACGAGGAGCTCGTAGTGTCGGACGATCCGTGTGAGAATTTCACTTGCATTCCCTCTGCGTTCAGCTTCGTCTGGGTGTCCAATTCCGAGTTCCTCGACGATTGTGGAGGGGATGAGGACGACGAGGAAGAAGACGGGATTGACGATGAAGAGCTGGACGAACTGATCGAATGGCTCGAAGAGATATGCGCGTCCGGTGACACCCTCGAGGTGGACTTTGATGTCGAGGAAGCCTGTGCTTTGCTCGAAATGATTCAGGCTTGTCTCGACGGTGACGAGGCAGTCTGTGAGGAGGTCTTCGTCCTCATCGAGGAATTGGGTGATTCTTGGGGTGATGAAGAGGACGACGAGGAAGAAGAAGACGAGGACGATGAGGAAGAGGATGATGAAGAAGAGGACGACGACGAGGAAGACGGTGACGATGAAGACGGCGACCTCGACGAATTGGAGGAACTGATCGAACTGCTGACGGAGCTCTGCGGATCCAACCAGCCCAACGACCTCGGCATTGACCCTGAGATGGCGTGTGGCATCCTCGAACTGATCGAAGCTTGCAACGACGGCAGCGAGGAAGCTTGCGTTGAATTGGAGTCCCTTCTAGAGGACCTATTCGGCGACGACGACGATGAGGAAGACGGGGAAGACGGAGATGAGGATGACGACGAAGGGGATGACGAAGGGGATGACGAAGAAGAAGACGGGGAAGACGATGAGGATGAATTCGACGAGGAAGAGCTTGAAGCTCTGATGGAATGGCTCGAAGAAATCTGTGGTTCCAACGTGCCCAACGAACTCGGCTTTGACCCTGACATGGCCTGTGGCATTCTCGAATTGATTGAGGCTTGTGCCAATGGAAGTGAGGAGGCTTGTATGGAGCTAGAGATGCTCTTGGAAGACCTGGAGGACCTGTGGGACGAGGAGGACGAGGAGGATGAGGAAGACGACGGTGAAGACGACGAAGAAGAGGAGGAGGCCGAAAACGAGTGCGAGGTGGAGTTCGAATTCGAGCAAGCCATGGACGAGGATGGAGTGCCCCTGCCGTACAACATCATTGCATATGTGGACGAGCCCGAAGCTGGCACGTACTACTTCTGGAGCTTCGGCGACGGCAATGAGTCCGACGAGCCGAACCCGACCCACATCTACGAAGAGGTCGGCAACTACGAGGTCTGCCTCACCGTCTCTCAGATGGTCGGAAACCTCCTTGAATGCACCTCAACACACTGTGACACCTTGATGATCGACATGGACGGCCTGGTGCGCCAGCAGTTGGTGCTGAACGTATTGTTCCCGGGTCAATCCATCAATTCTGTTTCAGAGCAGACGCTGAACTTGGACGTTTTTCCAAACCCAGCCTCCGAGGTGCTGAGCGTCCGGGTTGCTGCAGGCATTGAACTTGTTGAAGTCCGCACCACCGATGGTCGTCTGGTTGGCCAGTGGGCCGGGCAGAACTTGAAGACCATCGAGGTGCCTTGTGCCGCTTGGCCTTCAGGTGCGTACGTGATGCACGTGCGGACACCCGAAGGTGAGGTTCGCAGCCGTGTGCTGATTCAGC